>Ga0307507_10001625_pt1 | contig 49785 bp, 14 predicted proteins | sample 7_EM_MG_FD_207223 | JGI IMG/M metagenome (GOLD analysis project Ga0307507, IMG submission 207223) | Populus trichocarpa ectomycorrhiza microbial communities from riparian zone in the Pacific Northwest, United States - 7_EM | ecosystem: Host-associated > Plants > Roots > Unclassified | place...
TATAATTAGCAAAAATATCAGCCTTGCCTTATAGTTATAGCAGGCAGTTAACCTAGATATTATAGTTATAACTATCCAGATATATAGGGGACTAGTATAAATTATTAATGTCTATAACCCTAGGGTCGAAGGGGTAGCATAAACAGAGAATATTATATCTGTAATAAGCTTGCTAGAAACTAAATACGCGGAGTTTATCCTACTAGGAGATATAAACCTCTACTACCTATAGTAGGGGGGCATTTATGTTGCTGCTAATTAATAGGCAGAGTACCTACTAAGAGCTATAGACAACGGGGGCCTTAAGCTAGCTACCCCCCCAGGTGCAATTATATGGCAACGGGGCACCACCAAAAGTATAATTAACCTCACAATTATGGACAAAAACCTATACTAGAGACTTAAAAGGTACTCCCCTAAAGAAAAATAGGCACTTACCTTAGACTATATCCCTATCCAGATACAACTAGATCTGGATATTAAGGCACAACTAAATGGCAAAAGATACGCAATAAGGAAGCTTAATATAGATAGCTTTCTTAATATAATTAAATAATAACTCTAAGACCTAGAAGAAATCCGCCTAATACTAAATAAGCAAGGCTTATTGGCTACCCCTAAGGAAATTAATTAAAGACTAAAAAGGATCTAGGTAGTAATTAAAAGTAGGCTAGAAGAGCACTACCTAGTTTTAAAACCAGGCCCCTACGTGCGATATATATAGTCCGCATAGTGCGCGGCCTTTATAGCCGGCTAATAATAAGCAAGGAGGAAATATATAAGCAGCCATAATTCTAAAGACGAGAGACGATATAAAGACATAAAAAACCAGCTAAAGAATACCCTAAAAAAAAAAGCAAGGAATAACTGGAGATGGTTTATAAATAAACACACTACTAACCTAAGTCTCCCCTATAATAAGGGCCTTTGGACCATAGCGAAATAGGTAAAGAAAAAGGCGGGATACCTAGTAGAAGATCTATACCTACTACCCCTACAAAGAGCAGGCGAACTATAGGCTATAAGCAATAATAATAAGAAGGTAAAGATCCTTATAGAAAGATTTTTCCCTTAACTAGCTCTAGTAGACCTTAGCGATATTACTAGTAAAACACTGGTGACTTGCCTAAGGGTTAACAGCAACATAACAACTAAAGAAATGGCTAGAACTATTAGCCGCCTCTTAAATAATATAGTACTAGGACTAGATAGGATCCTAAATAAAGCCCTAAAGACCTATGGACCACTTATAGCACCTTAGCTTATAGACATAGCCAGAGTATACTTTATAATAGGCTACTACCTATAACTTAGAAGATCCATAACAACGGTTATCTTATAAAAAGAAGGTAAAGTAGACTACTTAATCCTAGGAAGCTATTGCCCTATTGCCTTAGAAAACACCCTAAGCAAGATCTTAGAAAAGGTTATAGCGGACTATATAGTAGATATGGCAGAGGAACACGCCCTACTACTATAAAGCTAAATAGGGGTAAGAAAGAATCACTTAACACTATTAGCACTTATACTACTCGCTACTACTATTAAAACTGCATGGGCTATGTAAAAGGACTTTATAGTATTAATGCTTAGCCTAGATATTAGCGGCGCCTATAATAATATACCCTATAAGCGTCTCCTATACATCCTTAGGGCAAAGGGCTTCCTAGAATAGATTATTTAGTTTATTTAAGAATTTACAGGCCAGAAAAAAACGTTACTGGTCTTTAGTAGATACTAGAGCCCCCCTATCGCAGTTATAATAGGAATACTATAAGGATCACCTCTATCGCCTATACTCTTTGTCTTCTTTATAAGCAACCTGCTTAATACCTTTAAGGAAGGGGCAACCTAGGGAATAGGCTTCGTTAATAACATAAACCTAATTATATATAGGCCAACAGCTGTAAAGAACTATAGGATACTAGAGAAAGCCTATAATACCTATATAGAATAGGCAAGACAATATAGAGTCCAATTCTTACTAGAGAAATACCAGCTAATCCATTTTATAAGAAAACGTAACTAATCTGCAGATCTTTAGCATACAATCTATATCTAAGGCTTTAGGGGTTAACCGGTTTAAAGCCTAAGGGTATTAGAAGTATAGGTAGATAGCAAGCTCTAGTAAAGCGCATATATGGCGCAAGCGGCCTATAAGGGCCAAGTATAGTATATTGCCATATCCAGGATTGTTAATTCTATATAGGGTCTATGCTTCTAGAGGTCACGCCTACTATATATAGCAGTTGTCTAGCTAACCATGACGTATAGATCTAGTATTTGGGCCACTAGAGAAACTAAAAAAGGCCCCCCTAAATCACTCCTTAAACCACTCCAAAAGGTCTAAATAGCCTACCTTAGGAGTATAACAGGTGGGTATAAGCGAACGGCTACAGCACTACTTAAAAAGGAAGCCAATATTCCCCCTCTATAACTATATATTAAAGCCAATGCAATGTAAAGGGTGCAAAAGGAACGCAACTCTAACGTTATAAAGTATATTAAGACACGCCTAAATAAACTATAGAGGGACCCTAGGGTGCCCTATAGGAGAAAAAACCAATAACCCCAAAGTAGGGAAGATATATTAGGAAAACAAGTAGAGAAAGCAGAAGAAGAATAGTGCGGCGCTAGGGCCTAGGCCTATATAAAGAAAAAAGGGAGACGTGTAAGAGGCTAGTAAAGACAACAGTAAAAGAGAGAAAGGAGCTAAAGTAAAGTATAAAAGAGTACTGGAAAACCATCTACCGTAACACAATACTGGTTAGACCGACGCTGGAGAGATAAATAGGAATTAAAAGTACAGAGGCAGACTTAGGCAAGGGGAACCCAAGCCGTAGTATAGATAATGCTATAGGAGGTAAATACCTAAGGGCTCCAAGAGGGCCTAATAAAGGTAGAAAATACAATAGCAACACTCTTAAGGACAGGAATAATAGGACTAAAAGATTAGCTTCACTAGGTAGGTATCTTAATAGGTAGCCTAAGGTGCGAATATAGCTGGCTAAAACAGACACTAAAATATATAATACTATTATACCTCTTACGCACCAGCCGAGAAGCAATGCTCTTAGCAGCTGGCATAGAAAACTATAATACACTGCTCTTAATATAGAAAGGCCTTAAGGCGGCTACCCGGTGGCTTATTAGCTAAAATATGCTAGACCAGTTCTGGGTTGCAAAGGAAATAGCAATAAAAGGTAAAGGGGTAAGTAATAGGCGCCCCCTAATAACTCTACAGGAGTAGAGTATAGTGTGTAATACTAGCGCGTCCGTAGGTTTGTTACGGCAGCAGTAGTTCCCAAGGAGGTTAAAAAGTAAGGTAGTAGAGCACTACTGGTAACTTGTAGGCGACTTGTAAGCGAGCCCTAAAAGGCGGGGAGACAGATCACGGGGTTTTCTTAAATAGAGTTTTCTCCCTATATATATATAAGGAGTAGTCCGTGTGGGCCTAACAGGGATCCGAATCAGACGTTAAGTAATAAATAATAATAATAATACTAAAAACCCTATTTATCTAGCTATATATACTATAATACCCCTAGATCTATATCTATAGGAATAATTATAGTTAATAATAATAGGTAAAAACTTTAATAATTCTCTATTACTAAAAAAAGATAAAATAAAAGGCTAAAAGTAATAGGAGAAGTATAGCTAAAAATAAAGCTAATAGGAAACCTATATAACATTTTAAATAGTATTTCTATAGTTCTTATAAAAAACCACTTCTTAAATGCCAAATAATATATATCTATAGTACCTACAGAATCCTAATAATAAAAAATCTCTTAAAAGCAAAATTAAATATATAATAAAATATATGCCTATATACTTTCTTATGGATTAAAAAATACCCTATAGTAAATTAATAAAGATCTAATTTAAACCAAAAATAATTAAAGGCTATCTTTAAGAGTGCCAGATAGTCTAGTTAATTTAACCTTTTATATATAACTCTACTAATAATATTAAGTGCCGTTTCTTTAGGTTTAACTTAGTTAGCTATTATTAACCTTAAAAGTTCCTAATTTAGCTAGTTTAATAAAAGGCTTCCTATAATCTAAGTGCTAACTAGGGCTAAAAGCTTTTAACCCCTTATAATTGCTAGTTTTATAAAGACTAGTATAGGTACCTTAAGGACTTTATTAATAAATAAGTAGGTACTATTTTCGCCTAGTACACCTTAGATGGCTAGTAGATATTTAAGTAATAAGCAGGCATTATCTTTGCTTAATAATCCAGTGTTAATATTTTTAAGAGCTAAGTAGGTATTATCTTTACTCTAGAATTTCTATTTAATTTAAAATACTTTCTTTAGCACGCCTAGTAAAACCTTATTATTATCTTTAAACTTAATAGGGTTTTCTTTATCTAAAGAATAATAAGACTCTTTATTTAAAGAATACTAAGACTTTCTATCTAAAGAATACTAAAACTCTCTATCTAAAAAATCTTTAGGGTCTATTATTAGGTTATACTTATATAGAAGTTTAACTGGCTCTACTATTTAGGAGCTTAATTAGTTCAAAGGGCTAAAGGGTAGGTGTTTTTAATTGCTTAGTAGAGAAAACTAATAGTACTATAGTAGGATTTAGAGTATTTAAAGTAAAACTACTTTAAATAAAATAATGCCAGAGCTGCTTATAGCTCCCTTTTTAAATTCCCTAAAAGTGGCTACCTTTTAATTATAAGCCTAGTTATTGCCTAGAGGGGAATATAATAGTATACGTAACTATTATAGGGATTTCATCCTTATTCTTTAGATTAGGATAATATTAGGCTAATAAAGACGGCGGATTACCCTACTATTTATACCAACTTAATGGTACAATTGAGTCGTATCCAGGGGCACGGAATACGTATAGTATTGTATGCTCATTTGGATAGTGGTGACTGTCGATTCTATTAAGGTAGACTACGTGGTCTATATACTAACGCGTCTCCCCCCTAATTAGTTAGCACGTAGGTGGTTGGTGCACCGAACGCGTAAGTACGCGTTCGTACACCAGGTGCTGTAATTATACACTAGCGGTACTTAGAAAATAAGACCACTTATATACAGCCTCCGTAATTGCTTCAATAGAACCATAAAACACAAAGGAAAATACATAGAAGATCCTTCCCAAGGTGCCCTCTAGGCTGCCTCTCAAACGGTGCTCTAAGTCGGCCGTAAGTCCTGCTTACGGTCCGTAAAATGAACCATACGGCCTTCCAACGGGCCGTAAATAAACTGTGCGGCCTTCCGACGGGCCGTAAATAAACCATAAGTGCTCCGTTAGTCTCGTTCCACCCATTCTATAACCTTTAGATTAAGCTTATTCGTGTTAATTAGGGTTTTTAGAGCTTAACACGGCTTTACCTTAGTCATAGCGTCTACTGGGTTATCTTTGCTGCTAATCCATTTAACCTCCGTAATCTCACGTCATTTATAGGCCTGATGTAAGCATATTAGGTCGACCATAAGCCTTTTCTCCTATATCGTACCTAGTTTAACTAGGCAGTTATAGAGGGACTTTAAATCGGTGCATAAAACCAGGGGTAACTGTTCCAATTATAGGATCTTCTAGATTGTTAATTTAATTACAGCTGCTATATTAAAGCTATAGGCTAGTGCATATAGTTCAGAAGCTAGTACACTGCGGGTTACTTACTTGCATTTAATTAAAGACCAATGCAGTATATTTGCGTCTTAATTACGGTCCATAAGTACAATTATAAAGCCAATTTGCGATAACAGGTCCCTATTATTGGCGAAGGAGGCGTCCGTAAATACTATTACGCTAATGGAATTTAGGTCTAGTGGTATAAAAGTAAGTCCTCTTATCGCATTATTAATCTGCTATTAAATGCGCTTATTAAGCTGCTTAATATTTTCTTCTTATAGATCTACTACCTGGGCCGCAAAGGACAAGTTATAGGCAGATTTGGGTTAGTAGACTATAGCAATATAGGCACCTCTTACACGCTATACAGCGTATTGGTCCTTCGTATTTATGGTCTTATAGGTCTCTCCACGGGAACTAGTGAGGTCTGTAGGCTTTGCTATAACAAGCTTTAGGTTTTAAGCTTAGCGTTCCTAGGTTAGCTAGATTAAGTTACCCTTTTATATAATTAAGCCTCTATTAAACTTAATTAGAGTCTGCTTAGTTAACTACTCTTACGGCTTTGCCAGGAACTTAGCTTCTTACAGTTTAGTCTCTTTAATGTCCGCAAATATCCGGTCTGCTAAGAAGAGGGTATTATCTATTTAGAGTCCAACAATACTAAGGCCGTTTAATAGGGTGTATAGGAGGCAAGGGTTATAGGTTAACTGCTCCATCTTAAGTTTACGGACGTGGTGCTAGTAGTATATCTTAAACCAATAGTTTTCAGCTTCTAGCACTCCGTAGAGTGGTTTTATAACCTATAAAATTGTTCCTAGTTGCAAATTAAGCTCCAGCAGTAGTTGTATAAAGATATCCCTACTTAGGTAGGTATTAGATTGTACGTAGGCTTATAAAATATCCCATAGGTAAAGAGCTATAGGTTTACTTTGCTATAGGCCAGGCATAAGTGCAAGTATAATTTGTTAGCTAACTTATTAGATTATAGGCGATTGTGTAAGGACTAAGTCCTTTCCCTAGTTATTATAAGCTTGTATAACAAGCCTTAACTTTTTAAAGGCTTTCTTAGTACTAGGGTGCTTAATTTCGTTAATAAAGCGCGAGTTAAATATACGGATGCCTTGCGGAACGTCTCTCTCTGTTATAACCGCAAAGATACCCTTTTTAAGTAGTCCGTTGATCTCTTTGCGTTGTAAGTCCATAAAAGGGGTTTCCTATACTAGAACTAATATATCCGCAGGCGGAGATTGCCTTGCAGATATACCTGTGGAGGTTAGGTAATTCTCTATTATGGGGTTCTTACGGGGGCATCCTCGGCCACACTTTATGGCAGGTTTAGTAGGTTTAGTGGGTTTCTAGGGGACCTCTAGGGTAGGCAAGGGTGCTTCTAGTTTGTTTAATTTGGTGGGTATTTCTAGTTTACCTAATTTGGTAGGTGCTTCTGGTTTATCTAGCTTGGCGGGTGCTTCTGGTTCGTCTGGCTTAATGTTATAGGTGTTTTCGGACCGAAAATAGGGTTTTACGGATGTGCTTCTAAAGCTTATTGGTCCGCTAGGGAGCTATACACAGCAGGTCTTATCTTCTACGGCTAGTAGACAGTAAAGTCTAGTCCAATTACTGCTTTTACGCCATATAAGGACTTCAGAATTAAGTGGGAGATTGTATACTAAGGTTATATTAGGTCCGTTGCGGTGGTATAGGGCGTTATTAATAGTTTATTTAGCCCATAATTTAACTATTTCGGCCATTGCCTTCTGTATTGCAGCTGCTTGATCTATAACGGACGGGGCAGGAGGGTCCAGTTTGCTTATCTTTAGGTAGGCTCCATAGACTAAGAGGGTAGGTACTAGTCCGTTAGGGCCAGCGGTATTATTAACGGCTTTTACAGCTATCTATAAAGCTAGTTCTTTTTAGATATTTTTACACTCGTCTATAATAATCTGGTAAGCTCTTTATAGAGCTAGGTAAGCTCGCTTAATAAGCCTAATAGACCAGTACGCCTTAACTAGAACGGCTTTTGTTAAAATAGCCATGGCCATAGTGTACTGTTGGAATTCCTTACTAATGAAGTTCCTACCGGCGTTGTAGGTAATATACTTAAGAGGTCCAAGGTATGTGTTAATCTAGCAGGTCCGTAAAATGTCCTAAGTATATTTTATGGATATATTTTGCAACTAATAGGCGGCTTAATAGCGGGTTGCCTCGTCAATTATATGTAATACTAGACTGCCGTTAATATACATAATATCCACGTATACTGAGTGGTTGAAGTTAAGGTCCTTATAAAGGGTAAACTTAAATTAGCCTAAGGAACGTCCGTATTTCTGGTAAAAAGAGCAGTATTTGGTTAGGTGGTTGATTGCCTTTCTATTAATATTGTTATATCTAGAGCGTTTAAGGACTTTATATAGCTTTTCAGCTAATGGGTGGCTAAAGTGGCAGTATAGGCGGTGGATCTTAGTACTAGTAAGGTAGTATAGGTTATAGTCAAAAGATTCCTAAATATAGGTCCGTAAAGTCTCTCCCTATATAAGGAACGGGTGTCTGAATTATTATATAATTGGTAGGGTAACATGCTTGCTTTCTAGGGCAGTTGTGGGGCCAATTACGGTATCTGTAATATTATTGTAGTAGACCTATAGCCTATCCATATCCGCAAGACAGAGTAGAAAAGGGTTATCCACTTTTACTATATGGAAGTTAACTAGGCTAATTAGGGTCTTAACTGCAACTAATCTAATTAATATGGTTAAGCCAATGCCGAATTGGACGTTTATGGCCCTAGTTTATGTAGTATCAATATCCGTATTGTTATTTACGGTAGTCTTATATATAAGGTATTATCCGTAACCTATAGTAGACTTCTTAGAGGCACCTATATTAATTATAACACCGTAGAATTCTTTGGGGGTATAGCGTTCCGTAGTAATATATGCAAATAGGTCCTGTTCGCGGTCCGTAACGTCCGTAATAGGTCCAACGGGTATACTTGTGGGTCAGTTTTTGGGTGCAATTAAGTGTATAAAGGAGCGGTCGGCTAATACGGTTATAGTATTAAAGGCTTAGCTGTCCGTAAAAGGTCTAAAAGTAGTTAGGAATATCTCTAAGGTCTCCTGTTCCTAAGTATCTAAGTTAAAGTTAATTATAAGGGCTTCTATTAACTCGTTAAGAGACTCCTCTACTTCCTTTCCTTTATACTCTAAAATAAACTGGTTAATATGGCTATCAAGTCTCTTCCTGGACTTGTTATATTCTTCCTAGGTATGCCTTATAGACCAACATCCTTTTTTACCGCACACGAAGCACTTCTGGCTAGTTTGTCTATGGGGGTATATTTTTGTATGGGAGTTGCTATAGGGGTTGCGGGTAAGACCTAGTTAATGCGGGTACTACTAGCGGTAGTGGCGGTCCGTAAAGTAGGCATCTAAGTCAGTTTATGGATTTTGTAGGTCCGTAATAAAGGCTTAAGTACTATCTGGCGGGTTTAAGGCTTTGTATATTGCAATAGAGGACCGTAAATTATTAATAAGGCCAGCTACGGTGTCTGCGGGCTTATAGTAGGCGTATTTACAGGGTTCCATTTTCTGGTAAGCCGCAATAAGTTTATTATGTAGGAAGCCGTCTGCCTGAAGCTTAATATTAAGACCGTGCTATAGGTGGCGGAGGTCTTTAATAAGGATTTACAGGCACTCTATAGTTAATTTTTTAGTATTCTTATCTATTACGGTCCGTAACTTGGTCGTATTCCATTAGGTAAGGATATTACGCTTATATTCTGGTCCTTTAAAGTAGTTACGTGTGGCTTTGCATAGCTTATTAAAGGGGGCACCAAGGGGGTTGCTCTTAAGGTTAGTGTAGTAGTGGTTAAGTACTAGGCCGCGTAGTATAGTAGAGTAGGCTTAGCTAAACTCCTATTTAGGAATATTAGCCTTCTAACAGAGGTCTGTAAAGATAGTCAGTTTAAAGTTAAAGTTATTGTTTTCACCGCTATACTTGGATTTGTTGGTGTAGAGCTTAGCTAGGTTAGCCAGTTCCTTACCATAGGTCTTTGCTTAGATAGTTTGCGGATCTGGGACTTAAACAACGGAAGGGGTTTAGTCCATAATTTAATTTATAGGGGTATTACGGTCCGTAATTTGGGTTACAGGGGTATTGCGGTCCGTAACTTAAGTATTAGGTATACTTTGGCCCGTAAAATCAATTCTAAAACTACTTGGGTTTGTAGGACGAATTTGGTTAAGTGGGTTAGGTCTAAGGCTAGCGATCCTATTAAGTTTAGAAGAAGCAAAGAGTTCTTTAGTAGCTTTAACCTAGTCTAGGATTTCCTCTTTAGTCCATTCTATTTAGTCCTTCTTGTGTATTATATTATACAAAGACTGTGTAACAGTGACTTATTTATCCCTTTTAACCCATACGCCCTAGTGATGTAAAAGGGTTCGTAGGTTGCGGATAGTAGTAGGGTTATAGGCCTTAAAAATAGCTTCCGTAAAGTCTATAAAGTCTTCCTAATATTACTCCCATAGGTCGTCATTTATAAGCTTAAAATATTTATATTCAAGAACTTTAAATTTAATATAGTTGTTAACATCGGTTATAGACGTGAGGTCAACTCCCTACCTCCACTTTTCTTAACCTTTATCGACTTGCTTGCTGATATCTGCCATACTATGTGTATAGTGTAGTACATAGTAGGTGGAAGAGGTCTTGTAGTGGTCCGTAAAATCGGTTAACGGGTCCGTAGCGGTTTATAGAAGGGTAAGGGTATCCGTAAGGGGTCTTAACAGGGCCGTAGTAGTTCGCAGAGGGGTAGGAGGTCTCCGTAACGGTCCGTAAAGGTGATTAACGAGTCCGTAACGGTTTGCAGAAGGGTAGGGGGTCTCTATAAGGGGTCTAAAAAGACGTTAGAGGTATTAAAAGAGGGTGTAGTAGGAATAGGGGTTTGAGGTTTAAGGGTAGGGGGTTCTGTACAGGTCTATATTCGCGTCTATTATACTTCTGGTAAACCGTACTAAGACTTAAATAAGTATACAGAGTTAGAGATAAGTCCATAATCCCCAACTTCTGACCTTCTAGCAGGTCGTACTAGGAGTCTAAACAGGTGGTCGCTGTCGTATATCGCTCGGTAGGAGGTGTCAAGTAATTGCTAATCTATGCGCGCTCACTAATCAGTGTTTATACTAACTTAATAGTACAATTGAGTTATATCCAGGGGCACGAAATACGTATAGTATTGTATACTCATTTGGATGGTGGTGACTGTCGATTCTATTAAGGTAGACTACATGGTCTATATACTAACGCGTCTCCCCCCTAATTAGTCAGCACGTAGGTGGTTGGTGCACCAAACGTATAAGTACGCGTTCGTACATCAGGTGCTATAATTATACACCTACCTATATTATATTAGTAGGCAAACTAAAATAACTAATGGGAGAAATGCACTATTAGGCATAAATATTATTAGCGCGGTTTTAAATGCTGCTATACCTTTTAGCTAATAAATGCTATAGTATTTCTCCGCTATTTTAATACTTATATTAAAGCGCAAGGTAATTAACTAAGGACGTATATACAAAGTTATAACTAACTACTACTATTTTACTACCCTAGTATTAACCTAGATTAGTTACCACTACCTCTTAACTTATTTTTAGCTTCTATTACCTTTTTATTATTAAATACTAACTATATAGCTATATTATTTAACTAGCGCTATATAGTAATAGAGTGGCAATTATATACTATCTCTAATATTGCCGATAATATTGTTATTAGTATTATTATTAGTCTTTGCTACTATATTATATATATAGATAGAGCCTCTAGACCGGGTCGCAGCTAATCGTAGTCTTGGATACGTTAAACGTGGTCACCAATAGGGGTCGGCGAAAGCTGAGCGTGGTTACCGATGGAGCCCCCGGAAAAAGGTCGGCGGTACTACACTTTTACCCATATAGAACGCGCATCGGTAGCCACATTTAACTTAAGCAAACACACAAACCAAAATGTTAAGAGTATATGCTCCGCATACACCTAGAGACATAGACACAGATATATATATACATCTATACCTACACATATACAACCGCATTTATATATGCCTTACTATACCAATAACAAGTGAAAACTATACTAAAGTAAACGAGAGTATAGTAGGGTGGCTAAACGGTCTATAAGTTAGTATACACAATTATATGCTAGGCATATGCTAAGAATACATAGGTACACTAGAGCGTACCTAATATTAAATATAAAGACAATAGTTCTCAAGATAATATAATTAGTAGAGAGAGTATCAAAGATAAGGAGGGTAGGGAGGGCGAGAAGGGTAAGGGTTAAGATAGCATATAACAGCGGTTTCTATTTTATATGGGTCTCTCTGAGGTAAGACTACATATAACACTATATATAGGCCATACATATGCTAAGAATATCTAGAGCACACTCTAAGACTATAGAGCACTTATTAGCTCCAATAGCAAGCACCAAGTTATCATCTAAGAGGCAATAGACTATATTGTAATGCCAGAATATCTAGCAACTAGAAAAGAAGGAATTATATATTTTATCTATAAAGCAACACCTCTGCTATCTATAGATGTAGATAAAGAAACAGTACGCGAGGTTATTAAGCAGTATATATTAAAGGTATGCAATACACATACTAGGTATATGCTATACTTATACCTCTAATAGATTTAATTTTTATTTTATAAAACTGGTAACCCTAAAGTTACACAACTATAACTCCTTGGAGAAAATAATAATCGGGAGAGTAGAAAAGCATTTTATTAAGCGTTTAAATATAGCGGCATTAAACACTGCAAGCACGCTTATAAGGATGTCCTCCGTATATGCCCCACATATAATAGGGTTAAGCTTAAATCAATTAACAACCTCTAAAAGCGTAGCAGTCGTCCACACCAAGTAGTAGAGGTTAATAAAAAGCTTAAGCAAAGTATAGAGAAGTAAGCATTATCTATATATATTAGGTAAATACTTATAATATACAGCTACTACAACGGTATTCTATAATTATGGCAGCAGTGTACCTATCCTAGTATATAAGAACGTGTATATAGTGAAAGCAGACTAACAATATTTTCTCGACATAGAGTGCGCATATAGCCAGCGTATGCGTGATATATGCTTATTATATATAGATAATGTTCATTGGTTATTCTAGCAGCAGTAATACTAAACCATAGCACACTGCTTAGCCTTTATTATCGACAACTGCTAGGGTAGATATTTAATACCTACGTCTACTTATTAAATATAGGGTTTAGGAACTTAAAAAAGAATATACCTATATTAGACATTTAACGTCAAAGCGAAAAAATTGTGGTAGGTAATGTATACACTATATATACGCTATGCATATGCTGAGCCTATTAGGGTTTAACTATCCGCAAGGCTAAGGTAGGGTAGTAAGCCAAACATACGGTATATAGTTAGATTGCTATATTCCTATTAATATGGCACGGTATCTTTACATTTACCTTATTACACGGAATTCTTATATATATTATTTACTATACCCAACAAAGCTACCAATTGACCTTGCTAATAATGTAGTTAAAGTAATAAGGTAGGTAGAAGTCCTAAGCCTTACTATATGTATGCCCCATATATGCACAGTATATGCGAATAAAACTACTTACTATGGCATAGGTCGATTTATCCTATCTCCACAGTATTATACTCTATGTAAGAAGTATAGGGCGCAGACACTACGTGCAGTGTATAGTAGTCTTAATATTAAGGATCGAATTACTGCTCTAATTTAAAAGGAAAGGATGCTATAATTCCTAGAGGGGACGGCATATATAGGTAAGTATAGGTTAGACACACGCCAAGTATATATAAAGCCTAAGCGTAGTAGGTGTGCTACGCGAGTTCTTTATTAACCAATATAAAGAGAACACAGAGCAATGGATTTGGGCAATTTATAACTTTAATAACAAGCATTTCCTTATTATATGCTGTATATATACGTAAGCTAAGGTATTCTAACACGTAATATATATCGAAATGGACCTATTATTTAAAATGGTTTAAGGTAAAACGAATTTATTCTTAATTATGGGATAGGATAAGAATTCCAAACATATATATGCCCTATGCTATATATATGCTATGCACAGGCTAATACCTATAATAGGAATTAAGGTGTGGGTATACGCATTTCTAAACTTAGAAATATATGCTGCATACATAAAGATATTTTAGCTAGTATTTAAGGTTTTAAGTAATGCTGCCCGATTATCTATACAATTTGCATATATTTATGGAACCGGACTTCGCACGGCTATAGTTAATATATATAAGAAATAAGCTGGTGGTAAGTATACGCTGCGTATATACCTAGCATATACTGATAATATATAGGCTTTAGGGATTACCTATATACAATTAACCCATTCCATAAATGGGATGAATACCTTTAGTACATACTTATATTCTGCTAAGTATATATTAAACGAAACTTTGCGAAGCGCTTTCCAACCCATAAAGCAAGATATATTATAGAGCAGATATAGGAAGCGAAGATAGAGCAGAAACTAACGGAGCGTATATAAAGTATATGCATACTATATCCGGAGCTTACGTCTTGGATAAACAACAAGAAGAAAACATAGATACTAGCTAAGCTTATAAAGGAAAAGTTAAAGGTCCCTTATAAGTAATAGGTATATGCACGAAAGCATACTAGAATTAGTAAAAGTAGTTACTTTTAAGATAATAACTTTACTGGTCGAAACTTATGCATACTTACTGCAGTACTACGGTAAATGTATACGCTCTATATATGCACCGTATATTCTAATATTTTAGTATAGGCTCAAACTCCATACACAAGAAATGTTCGACCTATAAGAGCTATATAAAGAGACAGGAATAGATAATATATAGAGAAATTATAGTAACTTAAAGCGGATAGCAGTACAGCTATAGAAACAAAGTATATATATATACTATAAATACAAAGTAGATGCTAAGCTTAAGCAGCCTAGAAATAGTAGAAAGTAGCTAAATAATAAGCTAAAAATCCTAAACTAAATCTTCCTTAAAATCCTTAGAACCTATTTAACACCCTTAAGCCTAATCTACAGTATATACCTAATATAGAATTACCTACTATATTTAGTAGGCAGACTATATCGCAGATAAGTAAAGCAGATAATGATATTACATTAGTATTGGATATGTCGCGCGTATTTATAGTATATACAGCGCAGATATTACCCCTACCATCTTAAAGTTAAACGCCCTAGACTGTGGGTAAAAGGCATAGGTCTAACCTATCTACGGAGGAGATAGAAAAGGAGGCATATACACTCTATATAGAAAATATAGAGCGACGAATTAATGAATTAAAACAGGCTAAAGATATATATAATAAAGCAAAGGAGCTAGTAGAGCTTAAGAAGTGGGCATAGGAGCATAGTGTTAGTATATAGGGCGTATATACACGGTATATACAGAGCAAGTGTTATAGAGTTCTATTACCATAAATAAAGAATTAATTGATATAGGCCTATAGCCCCATGCCCTATGTTGGGTATATACCTAGCCTATCCGTCTACCAAACTCTGCCTAAACTCTGACTATATATATTACATATTGCGTATACAGTGTGCAGGCCCAGTATATGCTGGGACTTAACCAGTAATATAGGACGAGCGGTAGGTTCCACCCACAGTAGGAGTGGCTTATACAGAGCATAAGCATAATATACGTAATAGAATGAACTAAACTTACTAGAGCTCTTACTACCACTATAGTAGCGGCCTATTATTTTTCTGCTCCCTATGCTAAATATTAGTAGTGTATATATAGGACATATACAAAGTAAACCTACCGCTCTAGCGGCGTACAGACGGTAAGGGGGACTCCTCACAGTTGTCTGGGGGGGTCGGGCCGCGCTACGCATATAGTTAGCGTATGCTAAACATATACAGGTGAAATACTAACCTTGCGCTTTAAGCTGGTGGAGGGAGTAGTGGGGCCAACGCGCTATTTCCCTTATATTAGCATATGCCTAGCATAAGCGTGTGTTGACCTATGGTTAGTAGAAGACATTAGGGGTTTGCATATATATAGGGTATACGTGTATAAGCTAGCAATATAACCAAGTAGTGGTTTTGGTAATATATATATAGGGGATACGCTAAATTGAACTTTCCTAGTCTCCTAAATATAGAGTCGAGCGTTAGTTTCGGAATTGGGCAGTATCCCTAGTGGTAGCCGTGCTTATTCCTTATATACGCTACCCTTAGGCCTATAAGTGCCTTTGGGTCTAAAATTAAACTTAGGGGGAATAAGTATATAGATAAATAGATATATATATTAGGGTATAGTGCGTATATATAAAAGCGACACTAGTGCTCTTACCTTGCAATAGAATTGCCTGCTAAATTAGGTGGCAAACCCCTGGTCCTAGGCACTATATTTAATTAGCTTAGGCTAAGCGTATACGCGGCATAGGGTGGATATACGTAAAGAGTATGTAGGTATCTGCATACTCCAAGATCCTAAAACCCAAGGGGCCACGACTATAAACACTATTAGCGACGTATATGCAACGTATAGGCATAGATATACCTAGGCTTATATAGGTATCTTATATCCTGCCAGCCACTAAAGAGAATAAATAGCTTTAGGGAACTATAATACATTAGCCTCGCATATGCGCTATATATATATAGCATATACTTCTCACCTGCGACCAGCTCTCTAACTGATGTGTTATTAGTAGTTGGGTTAGTTACTACATATAGTAAGCATATACCGAGCTGCTATAATAATATAGTAGTATATACAAGCACCGCTGTGCTCATTGCGGACATGCTAGCGATACTATAGCCATATTAGTAGAGCCGCAGGCGCTGCGTATATACAAAACATATACTTGGCTAAGCGGTAAAGACACGGCCGCATATCTGCGTACTATTAACTGCAATATCACACCTAAACTTTGGCTTATCATATGCTACGCATAGGGTGTGGATAAGCAATATATACTATAGTGTTAACCAAGGAAAGCACGGAGGCGGTGTTAGGTGGGTTTAGTATACGCTTAGTATATACCTACGCAGTATATAGAGCTATATATACTCGCGTTGTCTTAGACTGAAACGGTTAGGGCTATATACAGTTAGTATATACACCGGATATGCGGCTCTATATACACTTACGTCTTCCTCTAGCGAGAGCTGCTGCAGCGCGCGCTATAGTTATTGTAAGTATATACTGTGCATATGCAATCCTATAACTAACCAGGAGTCACCCAACTGGGATTAATATTTGGAATCAGACCTATAAGGCTTTGTAAGTATGGTGTATACATATACTCTGCATATGCTTACTATAGTGATGGCCAAAGGCAGAAGGGTTAGCAGTAGAGGCTACCTACGGGTTATCAAAGTCTGCGATTGTCAGATTGCTTATAGTAAGCGTATACGCGGCGTATGCGATAGTTAAATTGGTAATAGAAATTCGCCTTGTTCTTTCTGTCAGTATATACAAGACCTATGCCTATATTGTGCTGTACATACTCGTGGCATACGCTGTGATGTTATAGAGAAGAAGTTATGGTGCGACTGTTGTTATAGATATGCTACACGTGTATATAGGCCATATTTTAATAACTAACTACCATTACCTTATATGGCCATTGTTTAGCGTATATGCGCGGCATATACACTGCCATAAACTAGGATATTTGTGATTTGAGGATAAACGGCTTTACATTTTCTATTTTATTTGAATTGCATGTGTATTGTATATATGTAGGCTTAGCGTAGTCTCAAGCTAATTGTGGTTATGAAGCTAGTTTACAAGTTCTAACTACGTTGAACTTTCTAACTACGCCAAGTCTTTTCCGTAACCACGCCGAGCTATAAGCCCCCTCTAGACCTATATTTATAATTAAGTTACTTATTTATATTCCTATACTATAAAGCTTATAGAAGTAAATCTAGTATTCTTTCCTATTAGGGTTGCAACTAGGAAGTTAGGTTAGATAATTTTAATTTATATATATTAAGTGGACTGGATCTAATAGCGAAAATATATAAGATGCCCTTATAAGCAGTAATTGTATTAGACTAGACTAAACTGGATTTAGGCTTAAATCCACTTTATTTAGCTAGTAGATTATTTTACTCTAGGAGCTCTATAGAGCTCTAATACTATATTTAGAAAAGCTTGGCGTTATTAATAGTATTATAAAGAGGGTAGTAAAAGTACCTTTAAAAAAAATAAAAGTAGTAAAAAAAGAATATAGGAGGGAAAAGAGAGGAGAAAGAGAAAAAAGGAGGGTATATAGATAGGTAGTAAGCATTTAGGAAAGTGGTAAGCGTTTAGTATAAAGCACTAAGTACTATATATAGATACTCTTATCTTATTATATATAATATATATATATACTATCTTTCTATATTAAGACTAGATCTTTCCTTATTAAGTTATATATTTCTGTTAGATTTGGAGCTTTAAGAGCTCTATAGCTTTAAATCTACTTTATTTAATTAATTAAATTAACAGGATTTAGTCTAATTAAACTATAACTCTACTATAGAGCTCTAAAATTAACCTAGTTTAAGTAGATTATTAACTTATAAGGAAGGATTATGTTAGGAATAAGGCAAGTTGCCGTTACATAAGGCATGTTGCCGTCACGTGTTGATATGGCCCTAGCGTAGTAAGGAACCTTAAATTCCTCACCCCTTTCCTTATTCCTATTAAGAAGAATAATCATCATACTATCTACGAACCGTAGCTACGTGATATCACCTTATGTAACCAATACTAATTAGTAGTTAACTTTACTGTTATACTATAGAACAGCTAGGTATTACTAAGAAGAGACAAGCCACTGTACCAGTGCTACTCATGCTAAAGGAAGCTGTCTTTTGAGGTCAGAACTAGTCCTAAACCTTAAATAGAACTCTTCCACGAATCTAAGGATCTAAAAGGCTAGAACTGGTCCTAAGCCTTTCTAAGATTACGGATTCTTGCGTCCATTACGCAGAACAATACGCTTTACGAGTCTTCGCGATTTAAGGCCAGAACTGGTCCTAAGCCCTATAATCGCAAATACACGTCCAAACGCGTACTAAACGACAATCCCTATACTAATAACACTTCCCTCCCTCCAAAAACATAGCTACGCCTACTTTAAATAACTGGAAAGACTCCTTACCACTAGGGGTAGCTAAGCACGCAAAACTTATTAATAAAGATTAGGACGAATTCGCCTTTAATACAACAACTTATACTATAAAATAAGTTAACGGCTTTCTCCTACACCATATTATATTCTACCGAAATAGATGCTACGCCGATTTATAACTATAGGAGTATTTTAGGAAGGATTTTATGGGATAGACTGCTGATACCTAGGCACTTAGCAACATTAATATTGTTTAGGATTTTCAAGACTTCCTTTATAGGAATGGGGTATACATTGCTAAGAACAGTAACCCAATTACTAGTAATATTTAGGCCGTTATTACTAGTACAGAAGAACCAATATGGACGGAAGCTAAGATTATACGTTAACTACGGAAACCTAAAAACAACCCATATTCTTTAGAAGGCAACTTTAATTCGTATTAAAACCCCTAGAACGCTAACCCCCTACCTAGAGCTGCTCTCCTACCTAAAGGTGCCCTCCTACTTAAAGTTGCTCCACCTCTACCTCCTCCACTCCAGCCAACCGGTAAGCCTTTACCACAAGAAGTTACAAATCTGATAAAGGTATATTCGGACAAAGAAAAGAAGTTTAGAGGAGAACTATATAATATATTTAGAGCAAAACTATAGGTCTTCTATAACTGTTATAATAAGGTCGGAATTTAACGCTACTAGTACCACTATGCTTTCTCTATTATGTTAAAGGGACGGGCAGCGACATTCTATTATAACTATATTATAGGTAAAAACTATAGCTTTAATATAATACTTTAGCTTACTAGAGCTTACTTTAAGACTAATAAGAATTGCTAACTTTATATATCTAAATAGCGGGAGACTATATTCTAGAGAGTTATTGCTTCTAACCTAACAAAGACTTATTTAGAGTGCCTTTAATTACTCTTTAATAAACTCTAGAAAATCCAATATAGCCTTACTAAAACTTACTAAAATAAGAACAGCCTAAGGGACCAGGTTATCTTAGCATGCTATAGCGTTCCTAAGTATAACTTGGCGCTATACAAACCTATAGATATGTTTAAAGGAGTATATACTAAGCTACGCTCTACTATAGGTACTGCAATATAAACATAAGAATCTTAACAGTTCTATACCAAAAACCCTACCTAACTAAGTATTCCCAACTAATATAATCACAACTGGACTGATTGAACATATAATAGCCGTAGTAGGGAATACGGAAGAGGGTATAATTAACATTAACTATAAGGTAACCGTGGAGGTTCTAGTAGAGGTTTATTTTAAAGTAATTACCAGAAGAAGTGCTACGTTTATAAGAAGCCAAATTGCTGGTTAACTAGATACTCCCTTAATAAGTAAAAAGAGGTATATAATAAGTTCCGTTAGAGTATAAGAAATATCAGAAATTATAAGGTTACTATAGCCTACTTCTAAAGCTTCCTAGTTTAATACGAAGGCGTAGAAGATCTTAAGGGTAAGGTTAATAAGGTCAAATAGCTCCTTATAGATATAGAAATTGAGGACTACTTCCCTAACCAATACTTTACTAAGTATGGTAAGGTAGATAGTATATAAACCGTTACTATTCTTAATAATTAATCTACGCTCCATTCTATTATAAAATTAGATATCTTTAATAAGCTAAAGGAGAATTCCGCGTTTTCCTTTAACAATAGATACTTGGCGTACGTCTTCTATAGTATTATGCCGGATATAGGAGCCGCAGGAGTATCTATAGTAGGAGAACCTTAAGTTTAAGCTCTTTAGCAGCTTAATAGCTCTATTTAGATCAACTAATTAACGGTAGGCCAACATATAATTCGCTTTAGTAAAGGTACTACAATCTCTCTTAGCATAATTAGGGTCTAAACCCCCTTAGGATATATTACTTTCTATATTATTCCTACAAACACTCCGTTTCTATTTTGCATTAAAGATATAGATAAGTTAGGTATTAGGCTTAACAACCTTAAGAATATACTTATTTAGGGAGACAATTGGGTGCCTATTATATGTAAGTAGGGTTACCCCTAGTTGCTCCTTTATTAACTAGAAAAGAGTGTTGCTTAAAGCCACTTAACTAAGTTGGAATTACGCCAACTATACCATCATTTTGGCCACCTATCCGTTTATTAATTGCTTAGGGTTCTTTAGCGAGTAGGCTATAAAGTTAAGGTTAAGGCAATTAAGCATCTTATAAAGTACTGCTATTACTACTAAATAAACTAGAAGTCCCCTAGCCGATTTAAGTTCACCCTTAAAGATAACTATAACTTCAACTTCTATATTATTGTCAACGTTATATATCTTAGCAGTAAGCTAGTATTCTAAGTTGTTAACTTCTCAACCTCCTTCTAAGCCGCACGATTCTTAAAGGATATATTAGCTAGGAACGCATAGAATACCCTTTAGTTATACTAGATTAATGTCTACCTAAGACCCCCTAATTAAATCGTCTATAATATAGGAAAGAACTTCTTATCTATAGAGTTTTAATAATAGACAAAGGCAATAGTAATTAAGGTTAAGGAAGTCCCCATTAAGGCGCATAATAGTATTAGAAAAGTGGAGCGATATTACACGCTATTATACTACGTATATAAGATTATCTCTTTAGAACTAAAGGACGCTAGCAAAGAACTTACCTTGCAAATAGCTGTTAAAGCTATTAATGATTCCGCTAGCCCGGATGGACTTATACCTATATTACTAGTCTTTAGCACCTACCCTTAAATAACTAATAATTCTCCACTATCTCCCTCTATTGTACAACGAGCCGAGGCTATTCGCAAGGCAATAAAGGAGGTGTAATGTCTCTACGCTACACGCCAGGTTAATAATATACTAGAAATAAGAAATGGCCTAAATACCTTAACTACACTTAATCTGCCACTTTAGTCTAAAGTACGCGTATAGCATAAAAAGGGAGGATGGTTAGGCCCATATTAACTTATTACAATTAATGGTTAAACTTATACTATTTAGATGCCTTACAGACCCACTTAATTCCGTTTAACTATTATTAAGCCTTACTACAAAGATAATAATTTTAAGCCTTTATAGGATGCCCTAAAAAATGCCCTAGAAGAGAACCACAATTAATATACTTTAGAAGACGACTACAATCCTAATATAATTATAGTAGATGCGCTATAACTATAACGCAGTAGAGGTCGCCTAAAGGGATTACAAAATCGCTAACATCTTATTAATTTTAAAGAATAATTTATTACCGCCATTAAGAATAGAGTTAAGTTATTAATGGCCTTTATAACAGCTAAAGAGAAGGCTGACTTTAAGCTCGTAAAATAGCTCTAAAAGGAAGGTTATATTATAACCTTAGAAGCTCCTTTCCAAGTATCCAATAAACAGGAGATTAACGGTCTTATTATAAGAGGAGTCTTTAAATTTAAGAAGTATAACCCTACTAAGTTTAATAAAGTTCGCATCTTTAAGTTAAAAATAGTTAATAAGATTAAAGGTAAAGCTACTAATGCCCTATTTAAGAAATCAAGGCTTGTTATTTAAGGTTACAACAATAATAGTAAGGAGGTAATTCTTATATAATCTTCTATAATTTAACGAGCTAGTTAGCGAGTTATTATTGCGCTAGCTCCCTCCTTAATAAAGAATAGAATAGCGGTTTATTTATAAGATATTACTCAAGCCTATACCTAATCAGAGACGCACCTTTAGCGCTTAATATTAGCATACCTTCTAGAGTAAATTCGCCACCAGTATCCTAAAGATACGATTATAGTTATGCTTAAGCCATTATATGGAATCGTAGAGGTAGAAACTCACTAGTAGGCTACCTATAGTAAGCACCATAAAGAGAAGCTTTTGATAACTACTTCTATATTTAATCCCTACTTCCTTATCACAACTATAGGAACTCCGTTCGGAATTATCGGCATATAAACTAACAATATAATTATCTTAGGGGATAACCAATTTTCAGCTCTTAAAGAAGATAAGCTAGTAAAGGCAAATCTTATAGCAAAGCTAAAAGAAAAGCTTGATTTAATAACACTATTACTCTTTAATAGATGCATCCTCTCCCTAAATAAGGATTCTATTGCTTTGCGCCAGAAGGGTTAAGGTAAGAAGATTAATGTTATTAACGTTAATTCCCTAAAGCAAGGATATATGGAGTAACGCGCTTACGGAGCTTATGTTGCTTCTATCTATTAACCCAAGGCTTTATTTAATCTCTCTATTGCCGCCTAATACTAGGAACTAACTAAGGACGACGTTCTTACCCTAAATAAATATCTTTCCTAGCAAATAAACTATCTCGATTGGGGACTACTCTATATGCCTATTAATCTTCCTACCGCTAAGCTCTTTGTATTTGTTAATGGATTGTTTATAAATAATAAAGATTTTAGCTCCTAGTTAGGATATAAGATTATTATCGCGAACAAATTTACTAGAGAGAATGACTTTATAATTTATAGCAATTTTATCTATTAGAGCTTAACCAAGAGTAAGTGCGTTACTTAAAGCGTTCTAGCGTTAGAGATATACGGAATAGTTAGCGGAGTTAATATAGCAATTACAATTAGAACTACCCTAAAGATAATTATAGATCAACTTAAACTTCCTATTATCCCTATAATTATATGCACCAATTTATACTCCCTCTATAAGTGCTTAGTTAAGCTTGGTACTACAAAGAAGAAGCGCCTTATAATTAATATTATAGCACTTTGTTAATCCTACAAACAGTAAAAACTCTTTAAGATTTAATGGATTAACAGTTAAGATAACCTAGTAGATATAATAATAAAGGTAAACCCAAATAAGGCTCTAGAAACGTTTGTTAACACAAACACTCTATATATATAAGTTAAAGGTTAGGTTAAAAGGGAGTAGGAGTATAACATTCTATAGACCCTAACTTAAACTAGCTAATCAGGATTTTCCATCCCCGGGATAGAAAATCACTATTGGCTTGCTTACTACTAGCGCCTTGGCGGCCTACCCGTCTTTATATTATCCGCTAAATTCTACCAACTGCCGCATTGTCGCATATTGTTGCATATTGTTTGGTATTGTTATACACTGTCTGGTATTGTCGCATCCTATCTGTTTATATATATGTAGATGGCAACCACAAAAAGAAGAGTTGCTAGTGTTGGGAATAAGGCAAGTTGCTATTACGCGAGGCATGTTGCCGTTACGTATTAATATGGCCCTAGCGTGGTAAGGAACCTTAAGTTCCTTACCCCTTTCCTTATTCCTATTAAGAAGAACAATTATTATACTATCTACGAACCGTAGCTATGTAATATCACCTTGTGTAATTAATAGATTATATAGTATAAGCTAGAGCTTTATAAACTATAAAGATTGGAGTTAAGCTAGCTAAGCAGATTCTATATAAACTTAGCTTACTAAGATAAGGGCTATAGAGCTAGGTAAGCGCAATATAGATTTATATAAGCACTATTAAATATCCTATAGATTAGCTAAGTGGAGTAGATTTATATAGTTACAGACTAACTAGATTAGTTTATATAAATAGGGTTTCCTAAAAAATAGGAGACTAGATTAAATATTATTGGTTTATAATAGTAAGATCCTTAGAGGTTATTATAAATTTAATTTAAAAAGGGTAGTATATATAACCTAATAGAGTAATAGTGTTATTAGTATTAAATATTAAACGTTTAATATTAATATTAATATAATATATAAGTATATATATAATAGCCAGTTTTATAGCTTCTACTATAATAACTATTAGAGATATATACTATATTATATAAATATAGTATAAGAATGCGTATAAAGGTTATAGGGATAATGTAAGGTATATAGTTTAGATATAAGGTATTTATTTTAAGCAGTATTTGGGCGTATATTTAGGCCAAGACCTTAGTTATATATGGTTTGCACCTTATATTTATATAAAGGCTTAATAGGAATTTAATATTTAATATCTTTTTAATATTAAATATTAATAACACCACTAATAGTGCTCTTATTAATATTAATACAATATATTTAATACTAAAAGATATTAAATATTAAATATTTTTTGAGTTAAGGTGGTAAAATAAGGTAGATATATTAGTAAATAACTCTTAGGCTACCTTATAATATATACTTATTTTAAATTTATTAGGTAAACCTATAAAAAGTAAAAATTACTAAATATTAAATTAAATCTTACTAGTTATTGCATATAATTTTTATACCTTCTTAAGAGCGTAAACCCCTATATACTCTATAATTAATACTATACTTCCCTTATCTACTAATATAATTAAGGACAATAGTATATCCTCTTCTACTATTTCTAAGCTTAATTCTAATTAATTTACCTACTTTAGCGGTAATAATAATAATATATTAAGTAACTTTATACTAAATATAACTACTCTAAAGTCACCTTATAAAAAGCGACAGTTAACTATTTTTATATAGCAGCTTACCCGCAATTCTCTCCCTTATAAAGCTATTTGTAATAATAAGAATTAAATATAATACTATTTAATATAGGCTTATAGTAATAAATGCGGTATAAGAGGCTTTGGAGGCCTTAGCAGAATCTAAAAAGTAGTTAATATTTACTATACTACGCTAAGGATTATAAAGGTAATAATAGTAATAAAAGAGCAGTTATAAAAAAGTAGCTATTTAGAAGCTTTATTAAAGCCTAGGAGTATATAAAGCCTACTTTTAAATAAAACACTACTATACTATATTTAATATTTAATATCTTTTTAATATTTTTTAATATTAAATAATTTTTTAATATTAATATTAATATAGCCTTTTATAAATATTAAATATTAATAAAAGCACTATAAAAAAAATATTAAGGTTAGATATATAATTTAGTTTAAAAGGATGTTAGTTACATAGGATGACTCACCAATAACGGCTACTTGAGTAGGTTATAGTGATATTGGTTAAAAGCTTGATATATTTGGAATAAGGAAGGGCGAGGAGCTTAAGACTCCTCGCCACGCTAGTGCCACGGCGTCACGTAATAACCGCTTGCCTTATTCCCAACACTGGCAACTCTTCTTTTGTGGTTGCCATCTATATACAAATACTACTTGGCTAGCGTAACAAATATCAATCCTCCTTACTTACTATTGCTATTATAATATAAGTCTCGCTGTTCTAAAATTTGCATCTTAATACGTGGTGCTTTCTTGCTTAGAGTTATGGGCGTATATTATATTAGGGCCGCCAAGGCGCTAGTTATAAGCGAGCTAATAGCGATTTTCTATCCCGGGGATAGAAAATCCTGATTAGCTGGTTGGAATTAGGGTCTGCAGATTATTATACTCCTACTCCCTTTTAACCTAACCTTTAACCTATATATATAGAGTGTTTGTGTTAATAAACGTTTCTAGAGCCTTATTTAGGTTTGCCTTTATTATTGCATCTACTAGGTTGTCTTGGCTATTAATCTATTAGATTTTAAAGAGTTCTTACCATTTGTAGGATTACTAAAGTGCTATAATATCAATTATAAGACGCTTCTTCTTTGTGGTACCAAGCTTAACTAAACACTTGTAGAGGGAATATGAGTCGGTGCACACGATTATAGGGATAATAGGGAGTTCAAGTTAATCTATAATTATCTTTAGGGTAGTTCCAATTGTAATTGCTATATTAACTCCGCTAACTATTCCATATATCTCTAATGCTAGAACGCTGTAACGGGACTAGCCTAGTTACAGTAGGAATGTCTCGGTAAAACACTTGACAAGATAAACTTGACGCTTTGACCGAATTCTGCCGAATTCTGCCAGCTTGATTAACTTCTGCCAAGTTCTGCCAGATTAATCGAATTCTACCGAAGTCCGTCCACATGCGTACGTGCGTACGCATCGACCAAGACCCCTAACTATTTAATTACAAGATTCTCTAGTTATTCCCTTCTCTTTTTTACGCAACATCTTATTCTCTTTAAAAGCTATATACCCTTAGATTTAGATAGAATTTATATTATTTCTTTAAATCTTCCCCAAAGCCTCTTCGCGCCCTTATATTATATTATGTTAAAAAACAACTACTATTAAAATGGCAAATGAACCTAAATCCTTTTTAATAACTATAAGTATTATATCCCTAGTTAGGGAACAGTTAACCATAATACAACAGTCCTTTATAGATGCCTTAGCTTAGTAGCGGGCTGCACTAGAAGCCCAGTATTAGCGATTAATAGAAGCACTCCGCAAAGAACTCCGTAACGTTTAAGCATTTATATTAGAGACCCTAACACCACCTATAAACAGAATTAATATAACTATATCTAAACCTGGCCCATTAAATACAAACCCTAAACTAGTAACGGTAGCTTAACCTATACCTGTAATAAACCCAGTACCTACCACAAAATTAGAAAAGCTTCCTAACCCTTTAATATTTAATGGAAATTAAAATAACCTACGTCCCTTTATAACCAAGCTCCATCTTAAACTTTTAATAAACTATAACCAATACTCTACCAAAGCTAGCAAGGTTAGCTATAGAATATCTTATTTAAGTAAAGATACTGCATAAACCATAGACCTATTCTTCTATAATGGCACCTTTGTTAATTTTGAAACCTTTATCTCTCTGCTAGAACGAACGTATAATGACACTAGCTGTAAATATACCGCTGTTACTAAACTTAAAAACCTATAATAACGGAACCAAGACTTTATAAGCTTTTTTTCGGAATTTTTAGGCCTTATTGGTGAACTAGATTGGAATAAAGCCACTAGAGTTGCTGCTCTTTAACGAGCTATTTCAGATAAAATTAGAGCATAGTTAGTAGGTAGGGAACTGCTAAAGGACCTACCTAAATTTGCTATAATATATTAACAAATTAATAAGGACCTTTAATATAATAAATAGACTTATTCTCTAAAGCTAACTATACCTTATATTTAAAGCTTTATAAAACTAATATATACCCTAAAGCGCGACCCTTCTTCAAAACCTACGCACAACCCTATAGACCTTGACGCCACTTAATTCTATATACCCTTAGGAACCAACAAACAAAGAACTTAAGCCGTAAATAGAGAATGCTTTAGATATAGTAAAAAAGGATATATCTAAAGGAATTACCAAACTTACCTTTTTAAAAAAGTCCGCTGTAGTTCCTCCTAGTCTTTAAATTATATCTACTCCTTAAATCACACTTGTTCTTTAAGCCATACTTACTCCTTAACTTATACTTGTTCCACAAATTATACCTAGTTGTTATAAAGCATCTTACCCTTAGCTAACTTAGAAAACAAATCGTCCTAGGGCTAAGTCGTGCCTTAGGATAAGAAGTGGAAGAGTATAAGTATTTAGGCTCTTCTAGCGCTAATACACAATATAACTCCCTGTCGGGAATGAGGCAAGCTGCTGTCACGCCAGGCATGTTACCGTCACGTGCTAACGTGGCCCTAGCGTGGTGAGGAACCTTAAGTTCCTTACCCCTTTCCTCATTCCTATTAAAAAGAAGAACAACCATTATACTATCTACGAACCGTAGCTACGTGATATCCCCTTATATAACCAATACTGATTAGTGGTTAACTTTACTGTTATACTATAGAACAGCTAGGTATCACTAAGAAGAGACGAGCCACTGTACCAGTGCTACTCGTGCTAAAGGAAGCTGTCTTTTAAGGTTAGAACTGGTCCTAAACCTTAAATAGAACTCTTCCACGAATCTAAGGATCTAAAAGGCCAGAACTAGTCCTAAGCCTTTCTGAGATTACGGATTCTTGCGTCTATTACGTAGAATAATATGCTTTACGAGTCTTCGCGATTCAAGGCTAGAACTGGTCCTAAGCCCTATAATTGCAAATTCTTGTCATGAACGCGTACTAAACCACAAACGTATACCAAATGACAAATACATATTATAAACGCGTACTAAACGACAATCCCTATACTAATAACACTTCCCTCCCTCTAAAAACATGGCTACGCCTACTTTAAATAACTAGAAAGACTCCTTACCACTAGGGGTAGCTAAGCACGCGAAACTTATTAATAAAGATTAGGACGAATTCGCCTTTAATATAACAACTTATACCATAAAATAAGTTAACGGCTTTCTTCTACACCATATTATATTCTACCAAAATAGATGCTACGCCGATTTATAACTATGGGAGTATTTTAGGGAGGATTTTATAGGATGGACTGCTGATACCTAGGCATTTAGCAACGTTAATATTGTTTAGGATTTTTAAGACTTCCTCTATAGAAATAGGGTATATGTTACTAAGAACAGTAACCCAATTGCTAGTAATATTTAGGCCGTTATTACTAGTACAGAAGAACCAATATGGACGGAAGCTAAGATTATACGTTAACTACAGAAACCTAAAAACAACCCATATTCTTTAGAAGGTAACTTTAATTTATATTAAAACCCCTAGAACGCTAACCCCCTACCTAGAGCTACTCTCCTACCTAAAGGTGCCCTCCTACTTAGAGTTGCTCCACCTCCACCTTCTCTACTTTAGCCAACCGGTAAGCCTTTACCATAAGAAGTCACGAATCTGATAAAGGTATATTCAGATAAAAAGAAGAAGTTTAAAGGAGAACTATATAATATACTTAGAGCAAAACTACAGGTCTTTTATAACTATTGTAATAAGGTCGGAATTCAACGCTACCAGTACCATCACGCTTTCTCTATTATATTAAAGGGACGGGCAGCAACATTCTATTATAACTATATTACGGGTAAAAACTATAGCTTTAATATAATGCTTTAGCTTACTAGAGCCCACTTTAAGACTAATAAGAATCGCTAACTTTATATATCTAAATAGCGAGAGACTACGTTCTAGAGAGTTATTACTTCCAACCCAACAAAGACTTGTTTAGAGTGCCTTTAACTACTCTTTAATAAACTCCAGAAAATCTAACGTGGCCTTACCGAAACCTACTAAAATAAGAACAGCCTAAGGGACCAGGTTATCTTAGTATGCCGTAGCGTTCCTAAGTATAACTTGGCGCTATACAAACCTACAGATACGTTTAAAGGAGTATATACTGAGCTACGCTCTGCTATAGGTACTATAATGCAAACACAAGAATCTTAACAGCTCTATACTAAAAACCTTACCCAAATAAGTATTCCCAACTAATATAATCACAACTAGACTAATCAAACATATAGTGGCCGTGGTAGGGAATACGGAAGAGGGTACAATTAACGTTAACTATAAGGCAACCATAGAGGTCCTTATAGAGGTTCATTTTAAAGTAATTACCAGAAGAAGTGCTACATTTATAAGAAGCTAAAGTGCTAGTTAACTAGACACTCCCTTAATAAGCAAAAAGAGGTATATAACAAGTTCCGTCAGAGTGCAAGAAACATTGGAAATTATAAGGTTACTATGGCCTACTTCTAAAGCTTTCTGGTTTAATATAAAGGCGTAAAAGACCTTAAGGGTAAGGTTAATAAGGTCGAACAGCTCCTTATAGATATAGAAATTAAGGACTACTCTCCTAACCAATACTTTACTAAGTATGGTGAGGTAAATAGTATATAAACCGTTGCTGTTCTTAATAACCAATCTATGCTCCATTTTATTACGAAGTTAGATATCTTTAACGAGCTAAAGGAGAGCTCCGCGTTTTCCTTTAATGATAGATACTCAGCGAACGTCTTCTATAGTATTATGCTGGATACTAGAGCTGTAGGAGTATCTATAGTAGGAGAACCTCAAGTTCGAGCCCTTTAATAGCTTAATAGCTCTGTTCAGATTAACCAATTAATGGCAGGCTAACATACGATTTGCTTTAATAAAGGTACTATAATCTCTCTTAGCACAATTAGGGTCTAAACCCCCTTAGGATATATCACTTTCTATATTATTCCTACAAACATTCCGTTTCTATTTTGCATCAAAGATATGGATAAGTTAGGTATTAGGCTTAACAACCTTAAGAATATACTTATTTAGGGAGACAATTGGGTGCCTGTTATACGCAAGTAGGGTTACCCCTAGTTGCTCCTTTATTAACTAGAAAAGAGTGTTGCTTAGAGCCACTTAACTAAGTTGGAATTACGCTAACTATACCATCGTTTTGGCCACCTATCTGTTTATTAATTGCTTAGGGTTCTTCAGCGAGCAGGCTATAAAGTTAAGGTTAAGGCAATTAAGTATCTTATAAAGTACTACTATTACTACTAAATGAACTAGAAGTCCCCTAGCCGATTTAAGTTCACCCTTAAAGATAACTACAACTTTAACTTCTATATTATTGTTAACGTTATGTATCTTAGCGGCAAGCTAGTACTCTAAGTTATTAACTTCTCAACCTCCTTCTAAGCCGCACGATTCTTAAAGGATATGTTAGCTAGGAACGTATAGGATACCCTTTAGTTATACTAGATTAATATCTACCTAGGACCCCCTAATCAAATCGTCTATAATGCAGGAAAGAACTTCTTATCTATAGAGTTTTAACAACAGATAAAGGCAATGGCAATTAAGGTTAAGGAAGTCCCTATTAAGGCACATAATAGTATTAGAAAAGTAGAGCGATATTACACGCTATTACACTGTGTATATAAGATTATCTTTTTAGAACTAGAGGACGCTAGCAAAGAACTTACCTTGTAAATAGCTGTTAAAGCTATTAACAATTCTGCTAGCCTAGATGGACTCATACCTATATTACTAGTCTTCGGCGCCTACCCTTAAATAACTAACAATTCTCTACTATCTCCCTCCATTGTGCAACGAGCTGAGGCTATTCGCAAGGCAATAAAGGAGGTATAATATCTCTACGCCACACGCCAAGTCAACAACGCACTAGGAATAAGAAATGGCCTAAATACCTTAACTACGCTTAATCTGCCACTCCAGTCTAAGGTACGCGTATGGCGTAAAAAGGGAGAATGGTCAGGCCTATATTAACTTATTGTAATTAATAGCCAGACTTGCACTATTTAGATGCCTTATGGACCCACTTAATTCCATTTAACTGTTATTAAGCCTTACTATAAAGATAACAGTTCTAAGCCTTTATAGGATACCTTAGAAGATGCCCTAGAGGAGAACCATAATTAATATGCTCTAGAAGGCGACTACAATCCCGATATAATATTAGTAGATACGCTATAACCATAACGCGGTAGAGGTTGCCCAAAGGGATTACAAAATTACCAACATTTTATTAATTTTAAAGAGCAATTCATTGCCGCTATTAAAAATAGAGTTGAGTTATTAATGGCCTTTATAACAGCTAAGGAGAAGGATAACTTTAAACTCGCAAAATAGCTCTAAAAGGAAGGTTATATTATAACTCTAGGAGCTCCTTTCTAAGTATCTAATAAGCAGGAGATCGAGGGTCTTATTACAAGAGGAGTCTTTAAATTTAAGAAGTATAACCCTACCAAGTTTAATGGAGTTCGCATCTTTAAGTTAAAAATAGTTAACAAAATTAAGGGCAAAGCTACTAACGCCCTATTTAAGAAATTAAGGCTTGTTATCCAAGGCTACAACAACAATGGTAAGGAGGTAATTCTTACGCAGTCTCCTACAATTTAACGAGCTAGTTAGTAAGTTATTATTACGCTAGCTCCCTCCTTAATAAAGAATGGAATAGCGGTTTATTTATAAGATATTACTTAAGCCTACACCCAATTAGAGACGCACCTTTAGCGCTTAATATTGGTATACCTTTTAGAGCAAATTCGCCACCAGTATCCTAAAGATATAATTATAGTTATACTTAAGCCATTATATGGGATTGCAGAGGCAGGAACTCACTAGTAGGCTACCTACAGCAAGCACTATAAAGAGAAGCTTTTAATAACTACTTCTATATTTAATCCCTGCTTCCTTATTACAACTATGGGAACTCTATTTGGAATCATTAGCATGCAAACTAACAATATAATTATCTTAGGAGACGACCAATTCTCAGCTCTTAAAGAAGATGAGCTAGTAAAGGCAAATCTTATAGCAAAGCTAAAGGAAAAGCTTAGTTTAATAATACTATTACTCTTTAATGGATGCATCCTCTCCCTAAACGAGGATTCTATTGCTCTGCGCCAGAAGGGTTAAGGTAAGAAGATTAATGTTATTAACGCTAATTCTCTAAAGCAAGGATACATGGAGCAACGCGCTTATAGAGCTTATATTGCTTCTATCTATTAACCCAAGGCTTTATTTAATCTCTCTATTACCGCCCAACACCAGGAACTAACTAAGGACGACGTTCTTGCCCTAAATAAACGCCTTTCCTGGCAAATGAACCATCTTAACCGGGGCCTATACTATGTGCCTATTAATCTTCCCACCGCTAAGCTCTTTGTATTTATTAATAGATCGTTTGTAAACAATAAAGATTTTAGCTCCCAGCTAGGATATAAGATTATTATCGCGAATAAGTTTACTAGAGAGAATAACTTTATAATCTATAGCAACCTTATCTATTAGAGCTCAACTAAGAGCAAGTGCATTACCCAAAGTGTTTTAGCGTTAGAGATATATAGAATAGTTAGCGGAGTTAATATAGCAATTGCAATTAGAACTACCCTAAAGATAATTATAGATTAACTTAAACTTCCTGTTATCCCTACAATTGTATACACTGATTTATACTCCCTCTATAAGTGCTTAGTTAAGCTTGGTACTACAAAGGAGAAGCGCCTTATAATCAATATTATGGCACTTCATTAATCCTACAAACGGCGAGAACTCTTTAAGATTTAATAGATTAACGGTTAAGATAACCTAGTAGACGTAATAACAAAGGCAAACCTAAACAAGGCTTTAGAAACGTTTATTAACACAAACACTCTACATATACAAGTTAAAGGTTAGGTTAAAAGGGAGTAGGAGTATAACATTCTATAGACCCTAACTTAAACCAGCCAATTAGGATTTTCCATCCCTGGGATAGAAAATCGCTATTGGCTCGCTTACTACTAGCGCCTTAGCGGCCTACCCGTCTTTACGTTATCTGCCAACTGCTATATTATCGCATATTGTTGCATATTGTTTGGTATTGTCGCATATTATTTGGTATTGTTGCATATTGTTTAGTATTGTCGCATATTGTTTAGTATTGTTATATACTATCTAGTATTATCACATCCTGTCTGTTTGTCTATATATAGATGGCAACTATAAAAAGAAGAGTTGCCAGTGTCGGGAATGAGGCAAGCTGCCGTCACGCTAGGTATATTGCCGTTACGTACTAACGTGGCCCTAGCGTGGTGAGGAACCTTAAGTTCCTTACCCCTTTCCTTATTCCTATCAAAAAGAAGAACAACTATTATACTATCTACGAACCGTAGCTACGTAATATCCCCTTGTGTAACCAACACTCCCTTAATATACTTAGTAAAATTTAAATACTTAAAAAATAGAAGAAGGTACAAATCCTTATAAATAGTGGAGCTACTAGCATAGGCTTTATTAATATAAACTACATAAAAACCCAATACCTAAATTTAAAGAAACTTAATAAGCCCTAAGGCCTATAAGGCTTTAACGGCAAACCCTTAATATATGGCGAATTAATACACTACGCTCTTATAAAAATGCGGATGGGTGAATACCTTAAATACATTTCCCTATTTATAATACCCCTAAAGCAATATAAGATGATACTTGGATATAGATAGCTAAAACAATATAACCCTTTAATTAGCTGGGTTAAAGAAATACTAAAGTTCTATATAACCTACTACCGAAGTTATTGCTTAAAAACCCATTTGCCCTATAAATATATACACAACTATTTAAATTTAAAATAATATAAATTACCCTTACCACAAACCTTAAACCAATATGATAAAGCTACAACTGCCAATTGCAGTAAAGAATGTAAAGATGTTACGTTAAAACCTCTTAAAATTCGTATAATACAGGCCGCACCCTTTATCTCATTAGCAAAAAGACGAGATTATAAAATCTTTGCTATAACCATAGAAGATATTAAGAAAGCACTAGAACCAAAATAGTATATTAATCCTTAACCTCTTATACCTAAAGAGTACCACGATTTAATTAACGAGTTTAAAAAACAATTTGCAAACTAACTAGCCCTATACTAAGATAAGCACAATTTTAAGATAGAACTTAAGCCTGGTATAACACTAAAGTTCGGTCCGCTATACGGTATGTTATAAGAAGAACTGCTTATAATGCAATAATACCTCAACAAGCATCTAGAAAAAGGATTTATTCGCCCTAGTTAATCTCTATTCGCCTTACCTATACTATTTGTTAAAAAGCTAGGAGGAGGCTTAAGATTTTATGTTAATTATTAAGCTCTAAACGCAATTATAATTTAAAACCGATATCTAATTCCCCTAATTTAAGAAACGCTTAACTGTTTAATAAAGGCACAGTACTTTACAAAGCTTAACATAGTCGCTACCTTTAATAAAATCCATATATATAAAGGAGATAAGAAGTACACAGCTTTTTATATATAATGGGGACTCTTTAAATACCTAGTAATACCATTCGGCATAAAAAACGGTCCTAGTACGTTTTAGTAATATGTTAACAATATACTTTATAAATTCCTTAATATATTTGTTACCACGTATATTAATGTCGGAATGTTAGTTATGTGACGTGGTTACAAGACCGCGAAGCAAGGCTAGTTAACCTGACCTTAGAGCAACCCCTTACTTCTAAAACAATTAATCATCCAACAATTAACAACGCATACGTATTATACAGTGATATTCATACCCGTTGATTAAAGCATGTATACCGACACTGATCAGTAGACGTACAGATTAGGAAATACGCAATAGCTAGCGCTTAAGGAGTAGTACTGGAAACAGTTCACCAATCGCCTAGTTCTTATCTGTTTTATTAAAGGAGAAGACTACAACTTCTACTTAAGCTTGAGAGCGTGTATTGGCCTTATAGCTAATACAGCAGATCGCTGAGAGAATAGCAGCCTTGCTAAGAACACTTTATAGGTCCAACGGCTGTAGAGAACGTATACACAAACCTTAACCTTAACTACACCCTTACCCTCAACCTCACCCTCAACCTTGACCTCAACCCTTGACCTTAACCTCAACCTTGACCTCTGTTTAAGCCTTAACCCTTAAACTCCCAGACCAAGGACACTCTATAGGCCCTAAGGCTGTAGAGAACACCTTAAACCTTAAATCTTAAACCTTAAACCTTCTTACCTTTAAACCTCCACTCAAACCTTATGGATACTTAACCCACAACTACAATAGAGTGGTATAAGAAGATATCAAAGCATAGTAATAGAATCACTACTGCTACAGCTTCTAAAGATAAGCTAGGAGACTATATAGCAACAAAGGTCTACGTACACATATAGGAGAACTTTACAGACTATACATTATGGACAGTATTCAAGGAGGAATTTAAAGGCTTTACTACTAAAGATTTCAGACGCATGCGAATTAACATAAAAGCAAAGTTACGCACTCATCTACTTAAGAGAGGAGTGTATATGGGAAAGCACAATAGCAGATATTTAATCTTAGAAGCACTATTCGACCTCCTCCAAGAGGAAGAACCTTACAAATAGACAGATAAGGAAATTACAGAAGCTCTTAAGGCAGTCAGCCCTATAATTACAGTGGCGCTACGAGAACGGCTTAACTTAACACAAACAGCTCTAATATTAAATCAAGCTATACCCCTATTAGTTATAGCCTCTTTAGCTCCTACAACCCCCCCCCACAGCCCACTACCTTCCCATATGGTGCCGACGCCTGTAAGCCATTAACTACCTCCACTACCTCCAACGCCTGCAATCCAGCCTATAGCTACAGCCACAACACCTAGAACGTAAATACCTACCCCTATAACACCCCAACCAGCTATTACATCTATACCCTAGCAAACTGCACCAACTGCTACCCAATAGTAAGCTGTACCTACCTCTACCTAAGATTAACTACTTACTCTCCTTACTCAACTCCTACAGACGCAGAATTAGCAATTATCGCCTGCGGTAACTGCCTCTACCCTCCCTCCAGCAACCGCTCCTACCCTACCTGGTCCCCCTTCTGCCCAGTATCTTCACCCTAGTACTGCCAATACCAACCCTGCTATGCACCTGCCTATATACAGCAAAGAGGCAGCCACTATTGCTAAGATCTACACAGACAACCAGAAGTACGATAGAGTAAGTAATAGCTTTAACTTCAAGTTAACTATCTTCTATAATATCTACAAGAAAGCTGGTCTACCTCCTAAAGGCTATATAACCGCACTCCTAACTATGCTAAAGGGACTTGCTTAGGATTACTACTATAATAGCAGCCTTTTAACTAGATTATTTACTAAGGCATATAACCACATGCGTTACTTCTTTAAAGGACTAGAGTACTATTAGAGAAACCTTACTAAATAGAATGCCACTAACTTCCAAGGAATTATTAACGAGAACCCTAATAAGTAAATCTATTAGAATTTCCAACTACTCCTTAATAAGCTCTTAAAATATTGCCATAGATTACACCTAGAGTTTTATACAGACCTCTTCCTTATAAATAAGCTAGTTACCGCTTGCCAAGGAGTACCAGTATGCCGTATTACCATTTTTAACCCTTCTAAAGACCTCTCCTAGTTAATTAGCAAGTTGCAATCTTCTATAGTTGTATAGAAGAAGGAACACCCTTCCTAGGCCTTAATAAGACCGTCTTAAGGAACCTACTTTACGGATCGCATATACCGCCGTGACATCCGTAATAACCGTGACCGAACCCGCTCCTATAGACAAAACACCGTTAGATCCCCAAAGGCCAAGTGCTACGTTTACCAAAAGGAGAGCTGCCGCTCATAGAAACACATAGAGGAGGAGCGGAACCGTTTTAGAGATAAGTATAAAAGACGTTTTAACAATAACAAGGGCCGCAACGGTAACTTTAAAGAACACTTCAGACAATACACTATCTACTATAAAGGAGACGACAACAATAAGTATAATAAGACTTTTAAAGCTCTTGTGCTAAACACAGACACTAATAAAAACACTAATAATGACAATAGCGAGGAAGAATTAGAAGACCCTAACGGCTGCTACCTTATATTATTTAGGACTCTTACTACAGACAAAGCAACCTCTATAAGTATAGAACTAGCCAACAAGGCTTGCGCTTACTTACTTACTATAATCTTTATAGAACCTACTACGGAAACCGACCCGTTTAACTACAATATAATAACCGCCGCTTTACGCTATACTTCCACAGTATTTATGGGAATTATAATTAATACCAGTGCGTTAAAGAAGTCTACGGCCGGTTACGGACAATTCTAGGCACTATAGAACGCGGACTAATCTATAAGACTTAATACCTCAACCAAAGGACAAGTTAATGTGCAGTTCGGCATTGGAATTGCTACCTCTATTAGAACTACAGATGTCGTCACCCCTATAGGCAAGATACAGTTTTATATTATCTATACGGATACCCCCTTCTTGCTCTGCTTAGTGGATATAGACAGACTCCAAATCTACTACAACAACCTTAGAAACGTTGTTATCACTCACACCAAAAAAGTACCAGTAGTGCGACGGTTTGGCCACCCGTTTCTCTTATAGAGTATATTACTACAGTTATATCTGTCTGAATCCTTTAACGCGAACCCCTGCTACTTGATAGATGTAGAGCTACGGCGCCTATATCGTTAATTTAGACATCCCTTAGTTAAGAAATTACAAAAACTACTCTACCATGCTGGCCATGAAACAGATAGAATAGCTATTAAGCAACTAACCAAGTTCTGCTACTACTATCAGAAGTTTAGCAAATCACCAGGCAGATTCCGCTTTACCCTATAAGACAACATTAATTTTAACTACAATATCATCGTTAATATTATGTATATTAGCGGATCACCCCTCCTATACGTTGTTAATAAAGGAACGCGATTCCAAGCCGGTAGATAGCTATAAGACATTAGCGCCAAATATACATAGAACATTCTACGGATGTGCTGGATTAATACCTATTTAGGGCCACCAGACCTAATTACCTACGACGCTAGAAAGAACTTCGTTAGTAAGGAATTTAAGCAATACACCACCATTATAGGAATTAGTATAAAGGGAGTACCGGTCGAAGCACATAACTCTATTGGAATAGTAGAGCGCTACTATAGTCCATTACACTAAGCCTATTAGATCATCATGACTGAAATCCCCAAAATTAATAAGGAGATGGGACTCTAAATAGCATTTAAAGCAATCAACAATTTAGCTGGCCCTAGAGGACTAGTTCCCATACTTCTAGTCTTTAAAGCCTACCCCCAAATGGTCAAATCCAATGCACCATCCCCTATGGTTATATAACGCGCTGCCGCAATCAAAAAGGCTATGGTAGAGATATAGAAGCTACGAGCTGAACGACAGATTGCCGACGCGCTGAATATACGAAACGGACCTAATACTAATGCGATTTATAATCTCCCACTAAATTCGCCCGTTTTGGTCTAAAGAGAAGAAAACACTGGCCAAAGCGGCTATTAGAACGGGCCATTTACCTTACTTACCATTAAGGGTAAAATATACACCGTTAAACTATCTAGCGGACCTATAGCCTTCTAATCTACAGTTGTAAAACCCTACCTTTAAGCAACTAAATCGCAGGAGTAAATTATTGGACTAAAATCGCCACCTAAACCTCTATTTAGGTTAGCCCTTCCTAAGACTGTCTTAGAGAGACCTGCTAAAGCTTAGCAATAACCCCCAAAACGAGGCAGAGGACGCCCTCACAAATACCCTCTACTTACGGCCATGGCTAACATCACCATCTACCTACAGGATGACAGTCAATTTAGTACTCAATTCAGCGCCTCCCAACAGAAGAAGCTTACTGGTCTACTTAAGAAGGGAGTTTTTGAGATTATAAGACTTACGGACATACTACAAGGCGTATAATTTTTTAATTCGCGATTTATTAACAAGATTAAGAACAAGGGAACTAACAAGGCTTTTAAGAAATCCCAACTAGTCATATAAGCTTATAACAACTTAGAAAAGGAATTGGTTCTTACCTAATTACTAACTATTTAACAAGTTAGCTAATAACTAATTCTCTATATTACCGCCATAAAGCTTCTATAGGCACGACTTTACCTCCAAGATATTTTACAGGCCTATATACAATCAACCACCACACTAAATTGAGAATTCTACGTACGACCTCCGCATAAGCTAATTAAGCAACTTGGGATTAACAAGGCCTCCGTTTTAAAGGTTGTAAAACCACTCTATAGAGTACCAGAAGCTGGTAACCACTGGTTTAAGATATATCACTTATATTACATCCAACAGTTGCATATGGACCAGTCTACATACAACCCCTGTCTCCTATAGAGCAACGAACCCTTCGGCATTATAGGCCTATAAACCAACAATACTCTATTCCTAGTAGATAAGACCTTTATAAACACAGAGTAAAACGAGCTGCATAAGGCTAAGTTTATAGCTAAAGAACGGGAACAACTTACCATTAATACGCCCATTAAGTTTAACAGTAGAGTCATTTAGCTACTAACTAACGGGAGCATTACGCTTACTTAGAAATAACAATGCACAAACCTTAGTACAATTAGCACTAAGCTTGCTACAAGTATAGGATTAAGAGGAGCTATAAGAACCTTAACTCTAAAGGACCAGTACATCGCTTAACGCGCTAGAGGTGCATATATCGCTTTAGTTTGCCAGCTAGAAGCCTTATTTAATTTATCCTTTACCGCCTAGGTGATTAACCCCAATAAGGAAGACGTAAAACAGTTAAACAAGCGTCTAAACTGGCAAATTAAGAACGCCAATAGAGGCCTTAAGTTTGTTAAGTTAGATATTAAAACCCTACAGCTCCTAATGTTTACGGACGCATTATTTACTAATAATAAGGACCTCTCTTCGCAGATTGGCTACGTCATCGTACTAGCTAATACTACAAAGAAGGCCAACATCGTCCATTAGAGCTTAGTCAAGTGTAAAAAAGTTACTTGGAGCGTACTAGCTTCTAAACTCTACAGTATGGCCCACAGCTTTAACATCGGCGTTGCGATTAAATCTACAGTAGACAAGATCCTACAAATTAACCTCCTATTTATACTTTGCACTAATTCCAAGTCCTTATATAACTATTTAGTACGACTTGGAACCACCTAAGAAAAGCGCCTAATAATCAACGTAATATGCCTCCGGCAAGCCTACAAACGGAGACAGATTATAGAGGTGAAATGGATTAACAGAGAGGCCAACCCTACTAACGCTATGACAAAGGGAAAGCCCTGTGCGGCTCTTTAACGGCTTATTAATACAAACCAAATCAACCTATAAGTTGTAGGATGGGTTAAACAAACAAACTTAGATTTAGCTTAGCGTCAGGTAACTAATTGTAACAATATAGACCCTAAATTCAACCAGCCAATCAGGATTTTCCATCCCCGGGATAGAAAATCGCTATTAGCTTGCTTACCACTAGCGCCTTGGCGGCCCTTATAACATATTAACCTACTACCCCTAACAATTCTTCTTGCAATTACGGACCTGTAAAAGGAGCGTGGAAGCTATTGCGTATTAATTGGATCTCTAGCTATTGCGTATACGCTGCGAATAAGTCTAGAAGTAAACTTAGCTTTAGAGTGTAGATTAGCCTTCTTTTTAGAGTTGCTCCAGTGTCGGAATGTTAGTTATGTAACATAGTCACAAGACCGCAAAGCGAGGCTAGTTAACCTAACCTTGGAGCAACCCCTTACTTCTAAAACAATCAATTATCCAACAATCAACAACGCATACGTATCATACAGTAATATTCGTGCCCGTTGATTAAAGCATGTATACCGACAATTAATAATATCTTAATCTACTCGTTCTTGCTTTCTAAACATTGGAAATACGTTAAAATAGTTCTTAAACGCCTACAAGATACAGGCTTATAATGCAATATTAAGAAATGCAAGTTCTACGCATCCGAGGTTATATACTTAGGCTTAATTATATCCCATAATAGAATTAAAATGGACCCTAAGAAAGTCGCCGCGATTATAAACTAGGGAAGCCCTAGTAATATATAAGACGTTTAAGGATTTCTAGGATTTGCAAACTTCTATTATTAATTTATTAACCACTTCTTAGAAATTGCCTAGCCATTAATAAACCTAATAAGAAAGAATATAAAATTTAAATGGACCACTAAATATAAATAAGCTTTTAACGACCTAAAGCATTGTTTTATAACTGCTCTAATTCTTGCCTACTTTAACCCTAACCTTAAATGTATTGTTAAAACAGATTTATCTAATTATGTACTAGGAGAAGTGTTATCGTAATATAATAAAAACGGCGAGCTACGTCCAGTAGCCTTTCTCTCTTAGAAACTCGCCCCTACTAAATCAAACTACGAGATATATAATAAGGAACTACTTATAATTGTTAAATGCTTTAAACAATGGCGTCCCAAGCTTAAAGGATCATTGTTCCTAATACGCATATTAACGGACCATAAGAACCTGCAGTACTTTATAACTATAAAATAATTAATGCAGCGCTAAATTCGTTGGGCCAAATACCTCTTATAATTTAACTTTAAGATTACGTACCAACTAGGCAAACTTAATTAGAAGCCTAACGCATTAATATAATAATTACAGGACCTACCTGCAAACGCTTTAGACAAACGGATTATAAATTAATTATAGATCTTACTGCCCCCTAAATATTTTAAAAAGCTACGCCCTATATTCCTAGATGCGGAACTTAACAGAAATGAATTAGAAGTTAATAAATGGGAAATAGAAATTAATAAGCTAATAGAATACAAATATAAGAACGACGTATAGATAATAGATATAATAAAAGCAATTCGAACAGGAAAACGACAGCATAAGGATATTATACTCGCTAAATGCGAAATTCGAAATAATTAATTGTACTATTAATAGAAGATAGTAATTCCGAATTCCGAACTTTTATAATTTAAGATACTTAATTTCGTATACGACTCCCCTATAGTAGGGCATCCTGGCCGTGCAAAGACCTATAAGATTGTTTAACGAGCATACTACTGGCCTATAATGCACGACTATGTACGAAAATATATTTGAGCATACAGGATATACGTGCGTGGAAAGACCTCTTATATAAAGAAGTAAGGAGTATTTTAACCGCTACCAATTCCGATACAAAGATGGCATAATATCTTAATTGACTTTGTAGTTGACTTGCCTAACAGTAATGGGTTTATAAATATTATAGTAGTTATTAACCGCCTTATAAAAATGCGATATATAATTCCCATGGACTCGATTAATACAATATTAGTAGCCGAATGTTTTATTAAGCATATCTTTAAGCTACACGGACTTTCTAACTTAATAATATCTAACTGTAGAAGCTAGTTCGTTTCAGACTTCTGGTAAGCTCTATATAAACAGTTAAGCATTTGAATATAACTCTTGACTGCGTTTTATCTAGAGATAGATAGTTAAACCGAAATTGCGAACGCGATTATAGAATAATACCTATAAATATACTGCTTCTACCTGCAAGACAACTGGGAAAAATGGCTGCCTTTAGCTGAGTTTACTGCGAATAATACGATAAACGTATTAATAGGCGTGACGCCGTTCTACGCGACCTACGGACAAAACCCTTAACTTGGATTTGAACCACGACCCAAAATCAACATAATAGGACCTATAATTAAACAGATCTAGTTAATTGACGCGCACAACTTCGCTAATTAAATAAAGCAGTTAATGGAACTGTTACAAAGTGAATTAACGTACGCTTAAACGGTATAGGAATAGCATATAAATAAAGGACAAGCTCCCGCATAGAACTTTAAGGAAGGTAATATGGCTTACCTAAATACACAAAATATACGGACTTAATGGCCCTCGAAGAAACTTAATTAGAAGTTTACGGTCCTATACTAAATTAAGAAGAAACTAAGCCCATACGCCTATAAGCTTAAACTGCTAACTAAGATAAAAATACACCCAACGTTTTATGTAAGCTTATTGCAACCTTTAAAAGATAATCCTATAACTTATAAAGTACCACCGCCACCTCCTATAATTGTTAATAATGGTAACGGTTCTTACTTTATTGACTTAATTAATAATATGCGATAGAAACCACGATCTAAATAATTTAAACTTCTTGTTAAGTGGAAAGGATATAAAACACAAACCTAGGAAACCTATAATTAGATTAAGGCCGACGCGCCTTCCCTAGTAAAAGAATTCTATAAGGACTATCCTTTGCGGCCTACTCCGGCTGGATGGATATAATATAAAGGTAAACGACTACCACCTAACACGAATACACGAAACTCGAATTTGAAAAGAACTTAAAATAAGTTATAATGTTTATAACGCGATTATATAACACGCAAGATATTAAGGAACTTTAACCAGCGGTTAAAGTTATCTAATTGGTTAGATCTGCCTTACTAAAACCACTACCTAACGCGAAAATACAATACGTGATAAAATTATAAATTCTTAACCAAATTAAATTATTTTGAACCTTCGGCCAAAGGGGGGGTACTGTAACGGGACTAGCCTAGTTATAGTAGGAATGTCTCAGTAAAACACTTAATAAGATAAACTTGACGCTTTGACCGAATTCTGCCGAATTCTACTAGCTTAATCGACTTCTGCCAAGTTCTGCCAAATTAATCAAATTCTACCAAAGTCCGTCCGCGTGTGTACGTGCGTATGCATTAACTAAGACCCCTGACTATTTAATTATAAGATTCTCTAGTTATTCCCTTCTCTTCTTTACGCAACGTCTTGTTCTCTTCAAAAGCTATATACCCTTAGATTTAGATAGAATTTATATTATTCCTTTAAATCTTCCCTAAAGCCTCTTCGCGTCCTTATAAACGCTTTGGGTAACGCGCTTGCTTTTAGTTAAGCTCTAATAGATAAAATTGCCGTAGATTATAAAGTTATTCTCTCCAGTAGATTTATTTGTGATAATAATCTTATATCCTAGCTAGGAGCTAAAATCTTTGTTATTTATAAATAATCCATTAACAAATACAAAGAGCTTAGCGGTAGGAAGATTAATAGGCATATAGAGTAGTCCCCAATCAAGATAGTTTATTTGCCAGGAAAGACGCTTATTTAGGGCAAGGACGTTATCCTTAGTTAATTTCTGGTGTTAAGCGGTAATAGAGAGATTAAATAAAGCCTTAGGTTAATAGATAGAAGCAATATAAGCTCCGCAAGCGCGTTACTCTATATATCCTTACTTTAGAGAATTAACATTAATAATGTCAATCTTCTTGCCTTAATCTTTCTGGCGCAAAGCAATAAAATCCTTATTTAGGGAGAGGATGTATTTATTAAAAAGTAATGGTGTTATTAAATTAAGCTTTTCCTTTAGCTTTGCTATAAGATTTGCCTTTACTAGCTTATCTTCTTTAAGAGCTAAAAATTGGTCGTCTCCTAAGATAATTATATTATTGGTTTATATGCTAATGATTCTAAATAGAGTTTCTATAGTTATAATAAGGAAGCATAGGTTAAATGTAGAAGTAGTTATTAAAAGCTTCTCTTTGTGGTGCTTACTATAGGTAGCCTACTAATAAGTTCCTACCTCTGCGATTTTATATAATAGCTTAAGCATAACCATAATTATATCTTCGGGATATTAGTAGCGAATTTGCTCTAAAAGGTATACCAATATTAAGCACTAAAGGTGCGTCTCTAATTGGGTATAGGCCTAAGTAATATCTCGCAAATAGACTACCATTTTATTCTTTATTAAGGAGGGAGCTAGTGTAAGAATAACCCACTAACTAGCTTGTTAAATTATGGGAGATTATATAAGAATTACCTCCTTATTATTATTATTGTAACCTTAGATAACAAGCCTTAATTTCTTAAATAGGGTATTAGTAGCTTTGCCCTTAATCTTATTAACTATTCTTAACTTAAAGATGCGAACTTTATTAAACTTAGTAGGGTTATACTTCTTAAATTTAAAGACTCCTCTTATAATAAGACTATCGATCTCCTGCTTATTAGATACTTAGAAAGGAGCTCCTAGGGTTATAATATAACCTTCCTTTTAAAGCTATTTTGCGAGCTTAAAGTCAGCCTTCTCCTTAGCTGTTATAAAAGCTATTAATAACTTAACTCTATTCTTAATAGCAGTAATAAATTGCTCTTTAAAATTAATAAGATGTTGGCAATTTTGTAATCCCTTTAGGCGACCTCTACCGCGTTATAGTTACGGCGTATCTACTATAATTATATTAGAATTGTAGTCGCCTTTTAGAGCACGTTAATTATAGTTCTCCTTTAGGGCATCTTCTAGGGCATCCTATAAAGGCTTAAAACTGTTATCTTTATAGTAAGGCTTAATAACAGTTAAATGGAATTAAGTGGGTCTATAAGGCATCTAAATAGTGCAAGTTTAACCATTAATTATAATAAGTTAATATAGGCCTAACTATTCTCCCTTTTTACGCCATACGCGTACCTTAGACTGGAGTGGCAGATTAAGTGTAGTTAAGGTATTTAGACCATTTCTTATTCCTAGTGCGTCGTTGACCTGGCGTATGGCGTAGAGATATTGGACCTCCTTTATTGCTTTATAAATAGCCTCAGCCCGTTACATAGTAGAGGGAGATGGTAGAGAATTATTAATTATTTAAGGGTAGGCGCCAAAGACTAGTAATATAGGTACAAGTCTATCTAGGCTAGCGGAATTATTAACAGCTTTAACAGCTATTTATAAGGTAAGTTCTTTATTAGCGTTCTCTAGTTCTAAAGAGATAATCTTATATACGCGGTATAATAGTGTGTGATATTGCTCTACTTTTCTAATACTATTATATGCCTTAATAGGGACTTCCTTAACCTTAATTGCCATTGCCTTTATCTATTATTAAAACTTTATAGATAAGAAGTTCTTTCCTATATTATAAACGATTTGGTTAGGGGGTCCTTAGTAGATATTAATCTAGTATAATTAAAGGGTATTCTATATGTTCCTAGCTAACATATCCTTTAAGAAACATGCGGCTTAGAAGGAGGTTAAGAAGTTAATAACTTAGAGTACTAGCTTGCCGCTAAAATATATAACATTAATAATAATATAGAAGTTGAAGTTGTAGTTATCTTTAAGGGTAAACTTAAATTAACTAGGGGACTTCTAGTTTATTTGGTAGTAATAGTAGTACTTTATAAAATGCTTAATTGCCTTAACCTTAACTTTATAGCCTACTTGCTGAAGAACCCTAAGTAATTAGTAAACAGATAGGTGGCTAAAATAATAGTATAGTTAATATAGCTCTAACTTAGTTAAGTGGCTTTAAGTAACGCTCTTTTCTAGTTAATAAAGGAGTAACTAGGGGTAACCCTATTTGCGCACAACAGGCACCTAATTATCTCCCTAAATAAGCATATTCTTAAGGTTATTAAATTTAATGCCTAATTTATCCATATCTCTAATACAAAATAGAAACAGGGTGTTTGCGGGAATAATATAAAAAGTAATATACCCTAAGGGGGTTTTAACCTTAATTGTACTGAGAGAGATTATAGTACCCTTACTAAAACGAATTATATATTGGCCTGCCGTTAATTAGTTAATCTAAACAGAGCTATTAAGCTGCTAAAGAGCTTAAATTTAAGGTTCTCCTGCTATAGATACTCCTACGGCTCTAGTATCTAGTATAATACTATAGAAGACGTTCGCCGAGTACCTATTATTAAAGGAGAATATAGAACTCTCCTTTAGCTTATTAAAGATGTCTAACTTTGTAATAGTATGGAGCGTGGATTAGTTATTAAGAATAGTAACGGTTTATATGCTATCTACCTCACCATACTTAGTAAAGTATTAGTTGGGAGAGTAGTCCTTAATTTCCATATCTATAAAAAGCTGTTTGGCCTTATTAGCCTTACCCTTAAGATCCTCTACGCCTTTATATTGAACCAGGAAGCTTTAGAAGTAGGCCATAGTAACCTTATAATTTCTAACATTTCTTGCACTTTAGCGAAACTTATTATATGCCTTTTTTTGCTTATTAAGAGAATGCCTAGTTAACTAGCAATTTGGTTTCTTATAAATATAGCACTTCTTCTAGCAATTACTTTAGAATGAACCTCCATAAAGACCTCCACCTTTGCCTTATAGTCGTTAATTATACCCTCTACTATATTGCCTACCACGGCTACTATATGTTCAATCAGTCTAGTTGTGATTGTATTAGTTAGGCGGGTCGATTAAAGTAGGTTAAAGTTAGGCATTAAATTACTATACTTCTTAAGAGCGTAGAGCGGTGCTAATAGAAGATCTTAATTAAGTACACACTCCTTTATAAGTATTTATAGGATTAAAGAGAGCAAGGTTGTATTCTTTAACGCCTTAGTATACGCTAATAACTTAATTACATAGGCTAAAATCCTCTTAATATAATTTGGATAAACCACGCTAAATTATCTAAAGTTAATTAAAGAGCTTTTAAAGATAATTAAGCTGAGGGATACCTAGGTTTATAGCAATAATCCTTAGAAAGGTAGTCTCTCTCCATTCTAATATATACTGCTGCTTGTTCTCTTCTGTTTCGAAGTGGCATCTTAACTTATATATTATGCGGTTAAAATCGTATCCTTTTCTTACCAAACGATTATAATAGAAGGTACTAGCTCGGCCCTTAAGCATAACAGAATAGGTGTTATAGTATTTATTAGACTCTATTCCTACCTTCTAGCAACAGTTATAGAAGATGCGTAGTTTTAAATTAAGAATATTATATAATTCCTTACTAAACTTTATCTCCTAATCCAAATAGAGCTTCGTAAGCTCTATAAGCAATTTTAAACTGCCTCCGATTTAAGATTAAGATAGAGGAGGTAGGAGTTGCATTATAGGCTATAGTGGGGATATAGGTCTAGTCAGTAGGGTCTAAAAGCTGTTAGATTACAAAGTAGGGGGATCTTGTACTTGCTAAAGGGCAGTAGTTAAAGTTGTGAGTTAAATTGGTTAATACAGGGGAGTTAAAGACGGAGGTAGAAGCGTCTCTAATAGTGTATTACTTGGGTTTTATCGTGAATTAAGCTTCCTTATAGTGCGTAGTTAGTGCTTAATCTTTTATAGAGTCCATTTATGCTCTTCTTTTATGTTAATAACTTGCTCCTAAATGTTATCTCTAATAGTACCCCTATCTATAGGTACGAACACTCTATTCTCCTATAGGAAGTTACGGAAGTCCTATATAATATCCTTGTTTGTAGGAGCCCATGTTTCCTTTATCTATTTAATAAAGTCCTCCTTTATATAATACCATAGCATGGTGTCATTGTATTCGCTATCTTTATAGTGTACTATATGGTGTAATAAGAATCCGTTTAAGTCTTATTAATTAACATCTTTAGGATTAATTATAGCGGTTTTCTATATCTCTGGGTTAATGTCGTCTTTATACTTCTTTGGGTAGGTTAACGCCATAATAGCTATTATTAAAGATTGTTTAACGCGTTTTAATAAAAATTAAGGGAAATAAAGGTTGTTTAACGTGTAGTTAGGTAGTGATCGTGATCCTACAGTCTACAAAGGTACACCGAAGGTATTAAGATGGTTGTTTTAACGCGTTTTGGACGTTAACTTAGGACCCTAGGTTTAGTAACACTTCTAACCTAAAGTACTTGACCAAATCTTCGTAAACGTGGTTGTTCTATATAATAGACGCAACTTGGTATCTCCTAGTATTTAGTAACACTTCTATTACTAGTTTTCCGTAAGTCTAAGGTAGCATAGTATCGCCGGGATCCATTCCATATGAGCGTATATAGCACCCCTATACGAGACTGTCTTTTCTGTTCGAAAACCTAGCTGCTCTATAGTTGACTGTGTATTCAACCACTAATCAGTGTTGGTTATACAGGGTGACTTACCAATAACGGCTACTCGAGTAGGTTACAGTGATGTTGGTTAAAAGCTTGATATATTTGGAATGAGGAAGGGCGAGGAGCTTAAGACTCCTCGCCACGCTAGTGCCGCG
>Ga0307507_10001626_pt1 | contig 49783 bp, 47 predicted proteins | sample 7_EM_MG_FD_207223 | JGI IMG/M metagenome (GOLD analysis project Ga0307507, IMG submission 207223) | Populus trichocarpa ectomycorrhiza microbial communities from riparian zone in the Pacific Northwest, United States - 7_EM | ecosystem: Host-associated > Plants > Roots > Unclassified | place...
CTAGATCGCTTGCGCACGGCACCTTCCTTGGCAGAATTTTATGACAGAATTGCATAATATTCATAAAGTGAGAGGCGAATTCCTTAACGAGGGTCTGGGGCACCTGAGATAACCTCTGCGCGTCTTTGACGTTCTTGACCCGTGCTCACGTTTCGTCCCGAGACACCTACGCACGTTCCCCTACAACCCCTATTTATACCTTGTACCTGGCACACGAAGACTCTTCTTCATCCAATGTCTTTGTATCAACCACGCATAGTTACGTGTACGTAGCCTTCTCAATTACTACCTCGTTTAGTGCATTGTATCCCGGCTCGTGCCTACTCCGTGACAACCAACTCCCATAGGTTTAACCTTAGCAACTTTAACACTATTAATACCAGGTCTATAATAGTAGTAATAGTTTAGGTAGGTTAAGAAGTTATATTTAAAGGTGCTTGCTAATAAAAAAGATTTAATAGTAAAATAGTAATTTAATAAAAAGTAGGTGTAAGGGATCTTTTAGCCCATCCCTCCTCATCGGTTCGTCTCTCTCTGTACGAGGCTATTGCCTACCCTTATTACCATATTGTCCTCTTCCATCGACTCTTCTGTGACTTATGCTCGGCTTACCTACTCCCTACCGTATACCTGGGCGATTATGCCTTACAGTAAGATTAATTAAATTAATTAGTTAAATAGGAGCAATATAGCAAGTCACTTAGGCTTATAACTATTAATTAGTAGATTAAAAAATAAAAAGAATAATAACTTTATCTTATTGTACAAGGCTTTAGGGCCTTACTATATACACTAAATAGATGGCTAAAAGGCCGACAACAATACTAATATCAATTTATAATTATTACTTTATTACTACTAGGTTAATATTACTACCCAGTTAGTAATAGGTAATAAATAAGTAATAAAAACTAGTTAATAACGCTATTTAGTTAGTATTTGGTAATGGGAATTAATAAATAGGCTTTAATATAAGAGGCTAAGCTCTATCGGACCTAATATAATCAAATCTCTACTCTAAAAAGTAAATAGTGCAAGGCTTTAAGGCTTAGTAATAATTAATTATAAATTTTATATAGTTAGTAAGGTTTATAAAATTGTATTAAAAAAAAGCACCTACTAATATGGCAATAAGACCCTTTTACTATATATATATTAACTTATTTTAGAGATTATAACGTATAATAATTATATTTAGGCAATATATATTTTTAATAAATAAGGTGGAGACCTTTACCTATAAATTATTAATAAGCCCGCGAAGCCCTACTGCACGCGTCCACGTCGCCACGGGTGGAAATATTATCGGGAAATCGTTCCTTATGATGGCCAAGTGTAGAGGCGATGGTAGGGAGCCGTCGCAGCGCGTGCAGCGCGCTGTTGCTGCGGTTCTGTAGTGTTAAGCCTGCGACGCGTACGAAGCATCGCCCTAATAACACTAGGAGTCCTTCTGTCCCCGCTTAGGGCTCCCGTTCTACCATCTAGGGGGGCTATTAAGAGAAACTAGGATATAAAAACCACCTAATATACGACTGCCTAGCTCGTAGCTAGGGCCGAAACTGGCCTTATTAAGCTAGCAGATATAGATATATCCTAGGCGTACAACGGGACACCCTTAGGCTTACACTAGCTCTAAGACCGAAAGGATACGGCGAGGGCGTAGGGAACCTCTTTTTATAAGAACTTGTTAAGGTTAACGCGTTACAGATATCTCGTACGAAACTTATTAAGGCCCTAAAGCTACCGCGAAGAACTTGTTAAGGCCCCTCTACTAGAGCCTATTTGGTACATCCAGGAGACTTAGAAGAGGGTCTTAATAGGCGTAGTGCGCGCGACCTAGAAGACAGCAACAGTAATAGCGACGCGACAGCGACCAGACGGCTTAATAAGGTGGGTTACTATAGGTGGCAATACGGGCAAAGCTCTAGGTAGCGGAAATACAGGCTAGCTTTAACGGCCCTATAGCGTTTAACTTATAGTCGACTTACAGGTAACTTACAGGAGGGTTTTAATAGGCGTAGTGCACACAACCTAACACATATATATACAGGTGAGGCTTTAAGGAAACATAGGCTAGTTAGACGAGGACTTAATAGTTAGCTCATCAGATTCGTTCTTCACCACCTTTACGTCCTTCGACCACCGAAAGACGGGATAGGCGATAGTCAAAGTTCCTCTCCTCAAACTCGCACTCCCTCACCCTGTGACGAGCCTCTGCCAGGCAAGCCAGCGGACTCTTCAGCACACTTTGTATTATGGCGGTTAGATATTTTGAACATCCATTTCACTCCCTTCAATGTAATTATATCTAACGTTGGAGATTGCTTCAGTTTTGTGACTGTGCTGAGGCTTGTACGGTGGTCACGTGTATGCTAAGCCTTAATCTTGCACAAAAGCTTCATCTCGGTGACTTACCTTCGCCGGTTTCGCCAACGAAGGTAACTGCCTTAGCAAGAATCGCCTTGAAATTGACCCATTAAACTCCTCCCCTTTCGCGAGTTGTATAGGAGAAATGCACGTCGTTGAGTTCGGCCTTGTCTGCTCCGTCCAAGCTCGCAGATATCGGGCCCATCCGATTCGGCATCAACTCAATTATTTCCGTGTTTTTCTCAAGGGGTAATCTGCGGCTGCGAGAAAAGGCGAGCTATGTTAAGCCGCGTAATTCAAAGATCGCCCGTTGCACCTCCCTTGCAAATGCAGAAGATCCCCTCGCCGCTTAGCCAAACCTCCCTCTAATCCTCTCTTCCTCTTCCGATTTGCCGGGACGACACCCAGGATAGTTCGTGGCTCGACAACCTCAGCCCGCTCGAAATCAATCACCATGACCTGACCAGTCTCCTCATTTCATAGTATGTTGCGAGGCATGAGGTCCTTGTGTAAGACCCTTAGGCCATGGATTGCTCGGACTGAGCGGTTGACCTGTTGAGTGACGCATGGCCTATTCTCGGTAGTAATGTGCTGAGAGATGATATCATCGAACGGATAACCCTTTTTTTCAGCCTTTCCCCATCTTAATTTTAGAGTCAGCGAATCATGTTCAAGTTCCCCGGGTACTGCAGCGGAGCAGGTAATATCCGCGAGCTCAATCTCACCAACAACGTAGCAAAGCCATCTGAAATCAAGTTAATATTTCCTATTTCGTAGAGCCTGAGAGTCTAGAAATGAGAATAGAAAAGAATCCAGCTCAATTGATAATATTCATGTACATTGAATCGGGAAAGTAAATATAGGAATGGAAATCTGAGATATCTAAGGGCGAAGCCTCTGCAAAGTAGCTCAGAGCAGAATTGAAGGAATAGGAAGAAAATTGTTCCACCAATAGCATAACCCAGTATGATCCTAAGCCAGTACAGGAACCTGAAGGGCTTCAAGAACCCGAAGAGCCCGTCGAGCCTGGCGCAGATGATCCCGCTCCTGAGCCCGAACATGGGCACGAACATGAGCAAGATGCTCCAGTTCAAGAGGAGCCACAACTTGAGCTGGAGCTTGCGAATGAAGAACCTGACCCTGTCGTTGATACGGCTGAGACGGCTGAGACGATTGAGACGATTGAGGAAGTCAAAGCAAGACTCCCAGCCTTCCACATACCCATATCGTAGGACCTTGGAGAAAGGAAATTTTTAGAGGAACAAGATATTGCGTCTTGGGTATTATAACTTTTCTCTTGTCGTTTTAGGGAATGTGACAATGAATGCTTCGTATGAGATGCCTCGCAAAACCAGCTCCCCTGAGCTGCCATCGGTGGTATAAAGTTCTGGCTTAAAGCCTTGCACTTTTGCCCAACCGTCGAAAAGATGTCGCCAGTAGCATGTGACCTGGGTAAATTAGCTATTTCTTCTATAGTGGTAAATGAAGTGATTAAAACTAAAAGAGTTACGCACGGCAGCAGGAGTAAGATATCTTTGGTTAAAGAGGTTGTAGCTTCTTTTAGCAATTTCTTTTGTCTCGCCCAAGTTTCCAAGATAGTGGTCCATTTTAACTGAAAGATCTGACCAGTCGCGCTCAGTTTCAATAAAGTTCTGCGTTGGACCGGACGACTCCATTAGATGGGTGTGAAATTCTAGCCATTCTAGTTTATGCGCTACCGTGACACTATTACATAATAATAAATACTTTAAACGTCCAGAGTACGACGTGCCTTCGGTTTGGACAACAAACATATAGCTGACCAAGAAGTTAGCAGAGTAGAGAAGGCCGAGCGTACGTTACATACTTGCATAGTTCTTCAACGGTAAGATAAGAATTATTACCGCGATCAGAATGATCAGCATGCCTGATATCACTCCAAGGCTTATCCTTTGATACTTCGATCAACTTTTCGCGAATTCGAGGTGCGTTCTTTACATTTCCACGCCATACAGCTTGCTTTACTTTCCTTTCCCATGTGCTTTTGCTGTTAACCGTATTGATTTTGCGCCGAATAATTGAGTAGCTTGGCAGTCCTACCGATTCCCAGCCCCAGTAGCCATAGTCGGGTATAAGCCAAACATTAGCATCTTCTGTACGTCGCGCAATGCCCCATTCCACAGCATTATTACTACGCGTCGGCATATCGTCATAGGAGACGGAGAACTCGATGTTGGGTACGTCCTCCGGTGCGGAGACGATGGCTTTGTGTATGGAAGCCAGGGTGCCAACGATTCGCTCCCTGTAGGTTGCAACATAACATGACTCTGGATCACCAGCGTCGATTACATATAGCTACATGACACACATGTTAGTTTGTGGATCCTCCCAGGCTCGCTACGCAGGGCAGCCTACCTCCTTTTCGTAGATGAGCGCGCGGAACATGCACCGTCCCGCGGGGATATCGAGCTCTGGTAGCTGCACATGGTGGTTGGCACGAGTTGCAACGGCTTCATTGATGGGCTGGTAGAGGCGTGGGAAGGCCGTGTCGCATTGTGCCCGAGTGAAGGTGCTCGTGGCCGTGTCGGACGTTGTAAACTGCCAAGACGCTGGGTGCTGGAATAAGTGCGGCTGCGGAGCTGTCCGAAAGGCAGGGAAAGCCAACAAGAGAACAAGCACCACGCCCAGCACGATGAAGATGGGCGTCGGCTTCCGTGACATCGACATTAATCGCATCAATATTTCGAGAGACGGTTCGTGATGAACAGATGTTGAAACGGGAGGGGACCAGCTCCCTAAAAGTACATGCAGCATGCGTCGCCAACCTACACGGGCGTTCCGCTTGGCCATTGCACAGTCCCCTCTCGAAGCGCGCGCCTTGGCCCCCGCGGTGGAAACTGTGGCTTGTCCACGAAAATACAGTACTGTAAAATCTCCTTAGTACGATACCGTTTATTTGGCCGAGCGTGTCGTAATACCAATGGTATTGTTATATCAAGAGTCACGTGTTGGGTGAATAAGTAGGAAAAAACAGGAGCCTAATACCTAAAAAGGCTTAGGATGTCCACCTCGCGGGCTAAATAGGGCCCTCCCCCATACAAATTCTCTACTGGTTACACCGATATTGGTGGTGCTTAACGATATTGCCGAAAGTCAGATTATCGTAATATTACACCAAAAAAAGGCTTGATCAAGGGTGTAGATCGTAATGCAGAGGTTATCTTTATATCCCTTGCACCGTCAGTGTGTTCAAGGTGTGGCCCGTGCGAATAATACCCAAAATTAATGGGTTTAGGTCAGGAGGTTCTAATTTCTTCTTCCCTTTGGTAATTTGGAATATTGAGTTGGTGGAACAAAGTCCTCATCGTTTGACGACCTGATTCGTACCATAAGTGTTAGTATAAGGTTTCATCTATTTACAAAGGTCGCACGCTGACGAAGTTGGTGTTCCTGGCAGAATGTTAACCGCCCGCAAATCTAGCAATATGATTGGCTAAGCACGTGCCACCACCTTGAACACGGATTTGACGGTGCAAGAGATACCCCATTATTAAGGAGATTTTACTGTAGCAGGGTTTACGACCAACCAATGAAGTTAGATTGAGGTTTCAAGCAATGCTCCGAGATTACGTCTCCACTGCGTCCGCTGTTTCCATTGGCCACCGGCAAAACTTTCCCAGTACGCCCGGCGTCTACAGTAGCGCAGAAGAGACGGGCAATGTCAGAAGTGTTGATTGCGGCACAGCAGCAGGCTGTTGCTCGTCCGGAGTACAATACAAAGATGGGAACTGAACAACCCACCCCCAAATCACTCCTTTTCTCTACTCCATTGCTTCATCAAGCTTATTTCCCGTCAGTTCTGTGGTTACTATGTTGTCTCTCCAGTTTTCTCTGCCGCTCCTTGCTCCATTACTCAGCATTCCGCTTGTCTCTGCACAAAAGACATGCTATTTCCCTGATGGGCTGCCAGCAAAAGATCTCCAAGGAATCGACAATTGGATCCCGTGCGATCCTAATGCAGAGCACAGCTCGTGCTGCCTAGTCTACGATCAGTGCCTCACTAATGGTCTCTGCAAGCAGCCTCACCAGTGGAATTGGGTCTGGCGTGACGCCTGTACAGATCCTACATTTCAAGATCCCTCTTGTCCTAGATTCTGTTTCACTAGTAAAGGTCAGAACGGCTCTCCCGCGATTCCCTCTTAGGGTCAAGTTAACAGACGTCCAGGTGATAATGGAACCGCTCGTTTAGCATTTATGTGCGACGACGCCAATACTTACTGCTGTGGCACGGGGCCGATCGGTTCATATGATCGGGCACCTAATGATACCTGCTGCAGCATTCCGGAGTTAGTTTTCAAAGCAGAGAGCGCCTATCCCTTTACCAGTCTCAGTGTCAACCCCTCATCTACGTCGATAGTCTTATCAGGCTCATCAAGCGGGCCAGCCTCAGCGACCGCCACCACAACAGACAACCCCAACACCGCTTCAGCCTCCAACACCACTTTAGGCCCAAACTCGACTTCCTCACATCATTCCAATACTTATTCTATAGCTATTGGTGTTGTTGTCGCCATAGCAACGGTATCTCTCGCAGCGCTTTGCTATATGCTTTGGAAGATTCGTCGCCAAAAAGCACAAGTTGCCGCTGCCACACAGCCCCAAGAGTCCTACCAAGAACACCCGAAAGCTATCCCCGAATTGGGGGCGAAAATTGACAATACTCTCCTCTCGCCACGGGAGATGAGTACCACATATGAGGCCCATGAGTTGTATGGAGACGTCGTCAACCCCGTAGCGTCCGTGGAGTCGCCAAAGCAGACTTCAGATGTTCACGAAGTAGACAAAAGAGTGCTCAAGAATACGTTGGAGATTGATGATCAATCTCTCAAAGCAGAGACTTGATAGATTATTGGGTTAGCGATTAGGAATGTCCATCGGCCGGTCATGGCGTTTTAAATGCTGCTCCTCGACGTTAAAGGGGATTGAGAGAGGCTGGTCACAGCACATAGTCGCGAAATACCCCAATTTTAAATACTCAAAAACATGCGAGATATGAGGTGCAGTGTACAGAGATTGCCTAAATAGTTCATTCTAATCGGTTAATCTTTATCGATGAGTTAATCTATACTTAAGAGTGCTTCGCGAGCCATCTTGGTGGGTAGGTAGGGGTGGGTTAGTGAGTGTGGTGTGTCATGGCACTGCTATGGACAGAATTGCTTGAAGAAGCCATATGGCTCCTAAGATTAGAGGAGTCAATATTACGGTGTACCAATCAAATGGTAAGATCACTAATCAGTCACAAACATAACTCGTTCCAAGTCACCATTAAAGCACCTTACAGAAGGAGGTGGACACGAGCTAAGTACCTAGCTATTATAAAAATTCGAAAGACAATCTCAAGGCTCGACCCATTCTTCTCAGCATATATAGCGTTCAATGACTCATCTAGTACTGCTTGATAGCTAGTCTGTCAAGCGCGCAGAGGTGCTTAGTTCGAACACTGCGCATCCTGCTCTTGCACTGACGTCTCTCGTCCCTCATGTTGATCGACCAGCATAGAGTCTCACGATTCTGGGCCACTCAATGTAGTTTGATCCTCACCCCATTCAATAGTAAACCCCGATTCATTCGAGGCGCCGCTACTGGTACAGAGGCGATATGGGGGTGGGGGGGAACCTAGTTGGTGTTTTGAAGTTTGCCACGTGGATTCTACCACAATTTACCGCGCGCAAGTTTTGCTTTAACCAATCAGAAGCGGGCTTGGCAAGGCTTGAATTCTAGGACCCGAAAATATAGACCACTCGTACCTCAGGTCAATAATCGATGCGTAATAGCTATAGCCAACTCTACGGCCTATATTTATTCAGCGTTAACAGATGAGCAAGGAGCGCTCAGTGATTTATTTGGACTGGCGCGAACACTCACGCCAATTGGATCCAAATGGCGGGCTAGCCTATATAGGTTACTATTATTCCTATCTAGGTATAGTGCATTGGATTTGGACTGGAGCATTGGAGTGGGTTTGACCTCAGATCCACGTCACACAGTCCAAATAGATCATTGGGAGCGCTCTAGGAACCCAACAAGAGAAATACTAGAGTGTAATCATATAGGCTCTAATTAACTCTCTGAGGCCTGCTTTACCGGCCCTACTCCGTTTAACGTTCAGCTTGACGGACACACTGTCCTTTCAAGAGGCAAACATTCCAAATATATCTAATTGCAGCCGTGTTCAGCCGCGGCTGACTAAAATATATCAAGTATAATACAAGGAGATAGAAACGTATCCCGAAAGTAAGCAAAATACTTCAAAAACCACAAACATAGTACATCCGTGCCACTGGTATACGTAAGCCCATAAGCAACATCCCCACAATCGTGATGTCGTGAGAGGCATTAGCCATGAAAAGCCGTCCATTCCCAGGCGGCAAAAAAAGACGAAAAGCCACAAAACACCAGCCAAGCAAACAAGTCAATGAGACCCGATTAACCAGATATATGCCGTCCTCTAGCCGACTGCTCCAAAGGCACCAGACACCGCATGCATGCACCGCCGCGCCGAAACGCGCGCCTCAAACGCGCGGCTCCTCCCCAATCATCCCCAACACGCTCTCCACCAGCTCCTCCAACGTCTCCACCAACTTCACGCCAAACCGCCTGCAAACAATCTGCACGTTCCCGCGCCTCCAGAAGCCCTTGGGGCAACAGACGACCAACCGGCCGCTGCGCGCGTACAGGCCGAGCTCCATCAGCGAGATGGGCGCCAGGGCGGCGGGGTCGAAAAACATGACGATGGCGGTGCAGCGGTCGAGGCAGTCGAGCTCCCACTCGACCTGCCCCCGGAACTCGGCGTCCGAGATGTCCTGCACCAGCGAGGCGTCCCAGTGGCCGCGCCGCGGGTTGAGCAGCGTGACGGCGTAGGGGGACAGCCGCGTCGAGATGTCGAGTTGCCAGTCGATGGCTTTGCCCATCTCGATGCTGCCGGCGAGGAAGATGCTGCGGCCGGGGATGGTGGGGGGGTGGGGGGGCTTGCAGATGGAGAAGGCCGGGTGCGGGGTTGGTGTTGCGGGGTTGGTAGAAGTTATTGCGGTGGTGGTGGAGGCCACTGCGGTGGTGTTGTTGGAGGCCATTGCGGACGTTGTGCTGTGCTACCGTGGGGTGCCTGGTGTGGTTGTCACTGGATTGGAGGATGCGGAGTGAGGCGCTGCGGTGGGTTCTGGTTATGCGAACTGGTGTGCGTAGGCTGCAGGGTAGATCCGCTTGGCTGTGTTGTTCGTAGGGCTGAGAGAGATAGAGCCTTGTCTAGTTAGGCGATCGAGAGAGTTGTATAGTTAGCTAGCAGGAAACCCGCAAGTCACGCCCGCAAATCTGGCTGCTGGCACTGGCAACGAAGTGTCAGGGAAGAGTATAAGAGAATTGCTTAATGAATTGAAAGGCTGGAGGATTGGAATGTTGTTATATCTTCTTGCTTCACAGCGAGGTGGTCGTTTTAAGGGATGGTGCTGCGGAGGCGCAGTAGCGGCCTAAGGCGGGCGACCGTTTGGAACCAAGGTTCCAAGATGAAGGTCTCCGAGGTCATTTCGAATGAGAATGACTGCACCGCCACAGAAAGTCACTGTCTCTTATTGGTGGAAAACACCGAGCTTTAATGCTATAGTGGCGAGAACGGACTAGACGCCTGTAAGCCAGTGGGACTGCTTATTTTGTGAGCAACTCTAGCAGGGAGCGCAGCTGGCCGGTTCTGTGCTTGGCGCGCGCAAAGTTACGACTCCGTGCGCGCGACTTCTCTGAGTACCTCATGAACAGCCTTGTGCAGGTCACGTCTAATCAAACAACCTTGATTCTAAAGCTAACGATATTGACAAGTGGCTGTACATATAAGACCTTGCGCGCATCTCGTGGTTTTGCGCGGAAGCCTCTCGGTGAAGCAAACCCACTTTTATGGTGTCTAGGTTTCTTAATCCAATTAGTTGTAACCTTGTAGCCGTATTCTAGCTGATAATGACTGTAAGGTGCGGGAAGTGGCTGCATGTCACCGCTCATCTGCGGCTCGAAAAGCTAAGTGTGGCTCGCGTGTGGCTCCTCAGCCCAAGGCACACTCCCCACGTGACTCCACACCGCACGCGAACCCCGAAAGGCTGACGGCCACACCACCAGGTAACCAGAACATGTAAAGAGCAATCATCCAGCCATGGTCTTACCCGGCACGACCGCACGAAGGCCCGGGAATATCAGCAGCGCCACGGGGCACAGCTCAGCACAGAACATTTAGTTAAATTGCTTGCATCTCACGATAGCCTCTAGGTATCACTCAACTAAAATGACTCCTGGCTCCAGCCCCAGGCTCGCGCAAAACACGCCGGCCGTGCCGTTCACCCTCTCACCTCCTCTCACTCCCAGATCAATTTCACTTTCGTCCACAGCTTCCCATCATCTGCGTGCTTCGGCGGCCGCTCCTCCGCCAGCACCTCCTCCCTGCCCGTGTGCAAGTCCACCTCCCACGGATCATACGCCCACGGGTCCGCACGCGCATAGACGCGATGGCCCAGGTAAATACCCACGAAGATCGGGATGCCGATGTATGCCGTGAGGAAGCTACTCGCGCTCCAGTTCTGCGGCCAGAAGACACTGAAGCCATTAATCAAGCACAAGAAGGTGAAGCCGACGATGGCGACCCACGAGCCCCACGGCTGCATCCACGAGCGGTACGGCAGGTCGGTGACGCCCTGCGCGACGCACGCCTTGCGGAACCGCAGGTAGATGATCCCGCAGCAGATCCACGAGATGAAGCCCGACGTGTTGGTCAGGTTGACGAACCAGTTGAACACGACCGACGCCGAGGACCCGACGTTGAGGTACGCGAGCGCGCAGAACAGCGACGAGCAGGCCACCGCCCGGTACGGCACCCCGGATCTAGTGCACGCTTTGAAGAAGGACGGCGCGTTTCCCGATAGCGCGAGCGAGTACAGCGACCGGCTTGAGAGGTACAGGTACGAGTTGCCCGACGACCACGCCGAGATGATGATGCCGGCGTTGATGATGCTGTCGAGAACGGGGATGCCAGCGTTCTTGATGCCAATCACAAAGGCAGAGGAACCGGCGCCAGCACCGCCGTTGGTGATTTTGGGGTCGTTGGACGGGCAGATAACGCTGATGGCTAGAACACACCCGATGTAGAAGAAAAACAGACGGTAGATGTAGCGGCGAGCAGCAATGGGGAGATTGCGCCGGGGCGACTTCATCTCACCCGCGGTGACCACCAGCAGTTCAGGAGAAAACGTGAAAGGGAAAGCGGACAGAACTAGGGTAGAGAGCAGGGCGAGGAATCTCCCAGTATTACCACTCGCCAAGTAAGTGTTGGCCGCGCCTGGGTGCTTCCAATAGCGGAATCCTAATCTGTCATGATCTGGGCCGCCACCCCAGAAGAGGATAAATGATACCATCAAGAGCCCAATCATCATAATGACCTTTGTCGAAGCAAACCAAAACTCTGTTTCGCCGTAGAACCTCACTGGCAGGGCATTTAGTCCGACTATAACAATGATCATGATTGAGATCCAGACGGCGATGTTGACGGGGGAATTCCAGTAACTTATAACCAAGCCAGCTGCTGTGATTTCGTATGGCACGATAATGCCGAGAGAGTAAAAGTAAAGCCATCCGAGAGTGAAGCCTAACGACCTCGAAACGTAGCGATAACCGAACAGGTTCATCGACGATCCAGGGGTGGGCAAATAAGCAGCGATTTCGGTGACGGCTGTGATAACGCAGAAGACCATGAACGACACCAAGAGGTATGACCCAAGAATGAAAGCGGGGCCACCTCTTGCAAGCGTCTGTCCCGATCCAACAAATAGACCAGTTCCAATTGTGCCGCCGAGAGCAATCATCTGGGCATGCCTAGGAGACTGTCAGAAACTTGCTCGGTGAATTGAGAGACCTTAATGCCGACCGAGATTTCAGCCCACGCTGGGTTCTCTCATAGCGCTGGTCGAAGATCTCTCCTGCGAGAATCTCAGGGCTGACAACGGAGCTCTTCCTGGGAGTCGCGGGGCCCTGTCGACCCGCATTTCCAAATATAGGAAGCTCCTTCTCAGGAACACCTTCAGTTTCGGGGTTGCCCATGGTATTGCTGTAGAAAGGTAGAGATACGACAGAATGAATGAGGGCCACCGCCTTGGAACGTCACAAAGATCGAGCAGACGTTAAAGAAAAACGCAGTTTATGTACGACGTGAGCTACCCTTTTAGTGGAAAGCTACAGTATCCCAGCTGTGTTGATGCGCTTACCTTGCATCCTGTCGTTACATGGGGCTGTCAGGTTGCGATAAGACCAGAAAATCTTCTGGAAAGCCCCGTTAATTTTGCGATAGTCCCTCTCTACAGAGTTAATGATGAGCAGACCCTGCCCTAGTTTCGGCGAACCATACAGACGGATACGGCCCGTCCGTCAGGGTCTGACATAGTGCGGGCAGTGAGGAGATTCGCCTAATGCATTTTGGTTCTGAAGGAACTGGCGCGCAATGTTTGGCCATAGTAAATAAAGGGCAACAGTTATCTCGAAAGAAGTTCTGCTGTTTCTGGCACTGGGCTGGCGATTCGCTACGATCCCGCCACAACCTTGGCTCCCGTCAACGTCTTCAAGCCCGCATATGCAACAGATCGCCCTAGCCTAGAGACAGCTAACTACGGGAACTGCAAAATGTGGCGTACGTTACCACAAGAGCCGAGATGGATGCTTGTGAGATACAAACAGCCTTGTGAGGTACTTGAATTTCGTGGAGTCACGAGAATGACCGAATTTCTCTCGTTACCTCCTGGAATACATGGTATGCAGTGGACAAGCGAGGAACAGGGCGCTTTGAGTCTGATAGGCCCCCGGCTGCCGACTCCTCAGCGTCTACTACGGTATCAGGTTGGCATACGTAGAGCTTGGCAAAAGAATTCCTCTTTTCTCATTGGTTACTTTAAAAGATTATCATACATCATTGGTCGGATAGCCTGTCTTATCTTTGTCAATAATCCATGTTAGACCGGACGTACTAACGAAACTTATGCCTGATAAGTGTGCTCGTGTGCCCTGCATCGTGCTATTGCTAAACAGGCAGCCTGGTTACTCAAACACCCAATCGTGGCGTGATCTACGATTGCTGAGCCCTGCAAGGCGTGGGGAAAGATCTACGAGAAAACCCAGTAGATTGGGTGACCGGCTTTCTTTGGAGAAGCGGACAATGATGGCACGGGAGATGGTTTAGACTTGCCCCCTCTCCGTGGGAATGTCTTAGCAGACTTCCCACAAGTTCATTTTCCCAAATTGAAAGTAGTCCCGTGATGCACGGCGGTGTGCTTTTTTATCTACACAAGAATGCTAAATCCTTACCCAGCTTCAGTCTAATCACTGATCACAGAACATGTCATTACGCATGCTACTTTGGCCAACCAACTTTATTTTCAAGCGCATGCAATTAACGTAGGTTATGGGCTTTTGACGGTTGGGGGGGTTTTGACGGTTTTGAACATCAAAACTGCCTCAAAATGCTCAATTGCAGGCATTTTCTTAATAAAAGGCATCACGCAGCATTATCCACGATATTAATAAAATGAAGCTTTAGTTTTATATAATCAAGGCTCTATCGCGACATTTTATAGTGTTTGTATTGGAAGCTCTACTCGATTGACTGCACGACGTCCCCTATATCCATGCCAACGTCCTCATCTGACACCTCACTGTCGCTCGAACTGTTCTGCTCGTCGTCATCTACCTCTACCTGCGTATTGACCTCTTCATCTACCTTTTTTGCATGGTTGATAGGGAGGAAGCTTTCTTGCTTGTTCTTCGAGAATCTTAGTTGCAATAACTCGGATCTTTCGAATTCGAGCAGGAAAGCCGGCATTTGCAAGGTATATACACTGTCGCACGACTGCAGATTCTGCAGGAGGTAGTAGTCGCTGCTGGTGAGTATGCGCGACTTTGTGAGATTTATGTTTGCTGTTGAGTCGCCTGCGCAATGTATTTGGATCAACGCCGTGAGACTTTGCAGCATCTTCCCGGCTTTTATAGAGGCCATTCTTGAAGCTAGCGATTGCTAACTCAATCCTCTGGTCCGCATCAGGTTCTCGAGTCCAGCGGGGTATAGTAGCGTTAGTGGTAAATTTCTCAAATATAGGCCAAGCATTGAGGAATTAAATGTTTTGATTTTTGAAGCGGCAGTATAATCGCCAAGCCTAAACAGGCAAGCGGTAAGGAAAAACCGTCAAAACCCCCAACCGTCAAAAGCCCATAACCTACGTTAGCTAAAACCGTTTCTAGGCGGTGAAAGAGTTTTTCTTCATTGCATAATTACTAACGCAGGTGCGGCTTGCGTCAGTCACAATGAACATGCCTTGTGATCTAGGAATATCCTTGAACGTATTTTGATGTCTGGATTTTGAGGCATATAAAGTGAGCTAATTACCAACAGCAATAAAAAATACATATACCCGAAAGGATTTTGTGGCCCGGGATGAGTTCAGCGTAAGACTGCAACATTCACACTCTCAAATGTTCATGCTCGCTTCCCCTTGGTATTTTGTTACACATACTAGTTCTTCCAACGCCCAAACAAAACTCACACTCCGCCCTAATGCAAATTTCCAAATGCCCCTCACTCCTTCATCTTCTTGAGTATAGACTTATACCGCGTCTGCACAACGTGACGCGGCAATTTGCCGAGCGGCTCCTTGATCCTCATAGCATCAAAAGGCAGGCTTTCCAAAAGGATAGCAGTCAGCACATATGACGACACCGTCGAGATCGCTAGCGGCGGGTCCCTGAGGTGCGCAGCAACATCCCCAAGGCCGAGAGACTGGCTGTGCCAAAGGGCGTACGCTTTCAGCTTCGGCGCGGACGCCCGGGGTTTGCGCTGCTCTGGGAGACTTGTGCGCCACTCTTCAACCCACGCTTCCGCCCTCAGGTATTCCGCGGACTTGGGAGCCACGGTTACTGGAGTTGGCTTTGGTGCTCTTTTCGGGCGAGTAAGGCCCTGCGGCTTTTCTGCTTCCTCGGCTGGCAGAACTTTTAATGCAGAGGGTGACGGCTTCGAAAGACGGAGCCGACCCACTCGTTTTGTGAGCGTGGTGGCCTCCCCATCCATCGAATCGCTCAATTTTGACGAAGTATATCCTTTCGAGCTGTTTCCCGCCGGATTTTCTTCTCGTGGATGCGAGCTTAGTAACCGAACTCGACCAATTCGCCTCGTGGGAGGTACGAATTCTGCGTCAGACAAGTCATCGGCCTCCGATGATCCATCCGCAGACGGTGTTTCGATCCCGTCCTCTGATTCATCGGCGTCCTCTGGTGCGGTTTCAAAGTCCTCCTCGGTATTCGATGAATCCTCGTCTGGAACAACAGCAGAACTCTTTTGAGCTGTAACTACCTTGGCGCTAGTAGCTAGCCGAATAGGCATATTGAGTTCAGCATGCTCTGGACGGGGCGGGGTCGGTTTCAGCTTTTTCCTTTTAGCTTCGAGGGCGTCATAGAGTCGGAAGCCAGCATACGCATCAGAAGCCGCGTAAAGCATCTGTTCATAGAGCAAGGCCTTACTCCAGTCGCTCTCTCGTACAGGACCCTTCGACAGCGGCAGCTGTAGGTGCTCTTCCACCTGCCGAGCCAGAGAAACCAAAACCTTGTTCACTTTCTTGGGTTCTGTAGCCGAGAACTTGACAAGCTTGTAGAGATGGCTCAGTTCAAATATTCCTTTAGATTCAATTCCGAGATGCTTTCGGAGCCGTGTACAGTCTCCCCTGACTGCGACTCCAGCTTTTGTGATGTTTGGAGACTCCATAATCTTCTTGAGAGTTGGAGGTAATAGCTCGTCAATGGTATTGCCTTTGAAGAGAGCAATATGAAAAAGGGCAATGCGATCTTCGCTTGCTAGCTGGATCAGTGATGCGTTGCCTCGAATGCCATCGTTTGTGGATGCATTTGGTTTCCACTCAATATCGAAGCCAAGCACTTTCTCCTCGACGAAGTATTTGGCCACTCGTTCTGAGACTTCTATGTTCTTACAGTAGTGCATCGATACTTTCTGGTCTAGCGGTCCACGATAGAGATCGTGACGCCAATAAGCAGCGCCGCTGCTCGGAGAGGCGGTCATCGCTATTCGTAGTGTTTCTGTAGGAATCTGGTAGGTAAGCGGTACATGCTCCTCCTCTTGTTGCTCTTCTTCTGCTTCGGAGCTGCTCTCTTCACTGCTGTCATCACTACAATCATCCTCACTTGACGAACTGGAATCGATAATGCGGCCTTTCCCACTGTCGTTTTCGGAGGCCACACTATTCTGTAAGCTGGAATAGCCCTGATCTCTGCCGTCACCCTCCGTGTTTGATTCCACCCAAGGGATCTCTGAATTGTTGCCACTCCCCCGATGGCTCTCCTCGGTAGTTCTTTGGCTTGAGCAACCGTTGCTAATTGCGGGGCCAACGTTGGCAATTTCCTCATTATCCTGGGTTGTCCGCGCCTGTTGAGTTACAATGATAAGATGGGGCGCTCTTAAGCTTGGTGTCGGTGATAGCTTGATGCCTGAAGGCACACCTTTGGGCCTTAAAATCGTAGCAGGTTGTGAGTTTGTGGTTGATATTGACCGTCGTTTGGATGTCTTAGATGACTTTTTCTTTGCCTTTGATGCACGGGCTGCCCTTGAAGCCGCCGTGACTTTCTTCCATTCGGAACTTAAGGAAAGAGCCCGTTTTCTGGCGTTCTGTCTTTCGGCTTTGTGCATATTAGCTAGGAGAGTTCGACAGGTTCTTTGTATCTCGGAAGCAGGGACGGCGTGATCCAACTCTCTCACCCTTTTAATAAAAGATTCTTGTAAGAATGAGAGATCGGAAACTATGTGAGTTCGGCATAGCCCCTCTTGAGCCCAAGCGAGGAACTCCATAAATCTTTCATTCTCCGTACCCCATAGTCTTTCTAACCTCACTACTTGATATTGGCGGAAAGAGTTTATAAGACCAGTTGTGGCAGTGGAAACTTCTAAAAATGGTTGTGTAAGCACATATTGTAACATCTCCCCAGGAGAACCTTCATTAATCAGGACTCCTAGCTGCACCCTATCGGCTAGGTGGTTCGGATGGGTTATGTCATGATGTACTCTTCTAGCGAGAACCCTGTACTTCTTGAGCCAGTCAAAGATAAATGTAAAAGATTGGCCACCTAGCGCATTCACTTTTCTTTGGTCGACTCCGTTGCCATCCGGATCCGACAATGGTTTTCGTGGCTTTTGGTAGGGATCCTCAGGCTCCCATTTCACTAAGGCATTGACTTCGTATCGGAGATGTTGAACCGCGTTTAAGACATTCCAGCTTCTGTTGTTTAAGGCTAGCCAGGTAATACGTGATGTGACAATTCCTGGGGTTTCTCGGGAAAGCGGAAGCCGGTAGCGGACTTCCTTGGTAAGGCAGCGAGATTTGTGGCAGATTTTATTGAACTCTGACCGGCCTAGTAAAATCCTTCTGCGCTGCCAGCTCCAATACACCTCTTCGTGGTGCTTCAAATCGTGAAGAGATCTTAAAAGCGTTACCTGTTCGTCTAGATTGACGTTTATTCTACTGACCAGGATTGACACATACGGGAAATCTTTTCCAGTTATTTCAGACGATTGGAACATTTCCAGACTAGACCTCGTTTTGCGCCATAACCAGTCGTATCTTTGTCGTTTGGAACTGTAAAAGTTCCTCAGGATAGCCAGGGTCCTACCTAAATCTGTAGTACTATCTTCAAGTGGAGAAAACAGTTTTCTGTAGTCGCCATAAGTTGCTCGTTGCTTTACTCTATCATCCAATTGATATATGCCTCTCCATTTTTCGAGCTGCCAGTTTTGTTCTATGACCAGTGCTGCGTTTGATGGAATTGCGGATGTTTCTGGCAAAGAGCTCGTTGAGGCATTTTCAATCGGTGTGTGCCGTTTCTTTGTGGTCACTTTAGTTGTTGATTGCTGTGTTGCGGATGCTGGCATGGGCAATTTCGATGGGCCTCCAAATATCGGTATTGCCTGTGCAGCATGTTTCTCATTTACCGAAGGTTTGCTAATATTGGATTGCTCTTCAATCTTCTGGACATTCTTGACTGGTAAAACATTAACGATTTTTGGCCTCTTGGCCACCTTCGTCTTTTCAGTCTGGGACGACTTCCCCGCTGCTTCAGCAACCTCAGGTATGTTCTTCGCTACGGTAGATACATTCTGTTCGCCGGTTAGTGATTTGAGCGTCTCTGGCGTCTTAGTAGCTCCGAGCCTAGAAGCCCTAGCTCGAGCCTTCCTTTCCTCAGCTATCCGGCGACTTCTGATCAATGCACGGGTATCGAGTTGGCCAGAAGCTACCCTTCGCGGCTGTTCATGTGTAGAAGGCTTGAATTTGAGGGGCGGGATAGAAGCGTAGCCTCTGGAGAATATAACACCATTCGAAGGGTCCCACGTTTGGTCGCGGGCACCGCGTCGGTGGCATGGTGCAAAAATAATGCTTGAAGAAGCATCCCACGTTCTGTAAAGTGGAGATTGAGGCTTTAAAGGTACTTGGGTCCTAGAAGTGATAAAGGCGTTAGCTGGTTCAGCTGATTTGTCTTTAAAAGCGCATGGAATCTGTTGTACTCTTCATGTTGGCCTCTCACAATCATGTTGGATTTAAATGCCGGGTAATCATTGTGTGCACAGCTCGATGACATTCTCGCTGGGTTCGCCGTCTTGAGGAGGTTGGCTGTTTGGGCGCCGTCTGCAAAGGTAGAGTGTTTGAGAAGCATTACACTCCATGGTAATGTTTCTCCACAGCCACTAGCCGTCGGACTGGCCCTTAGGAGCGCAAGTCACGTAAACATGGCAGCGCGTGAGAGATCGACGCGCCGTCTGCCTGATGAGCCGAAGCCGGAAGTGTCAAAAACTAAGCGAGCCTCAAGCTCTCGTTGCGCCAAGCTAAACAACTTGAGAATCCGCATCTCGAGTCCTACGCAGAAAAATCTAGTCCTACTGAGCATCTCTAAAACCACCCAATTATCAGTTGCTGTCAGACCGTAGAATAACACCATGGCCTCGCAACTCTTACCGCTAGGTTCGTTTGGACTCTGTGATGTGCTCATCATCCTGCTGATATACTCGATAGAACTAATCGACAAGTGCGTCGGGTCGAAAATATGGGTGGTAATGAAAGGCGACAAGGGTGAGGCAGGTCACAGTGCAATTGATTTTTTATCTTCTAATGTTTTACAGAGTTCAGTGGAACATTACTTGGTTTCGATGACTATGTCAGTATGTGCTGCCTGAACTAGCGACCACGTCAACTTCTCCTGACACAGAATAGATATGGTTCTTGATGATGTGACTGAGTTGTCAGTACTACTTCTCCAATAAATCTACATTTACGCCTTTTACACTTCATACTAATGCTTTGTTGTGGCGTAGTGACTATACGGGTACACAAACCAAGCTCCCAAAAATTCTGCTGAACGGCAACAACATCTGCATGGCGAGTTTCATTCCAAATTCCAATATGACCAGGGTCGAGGCCAGTCTGGCTAACAATTTTGCTACAGTTAATCCCAGGCGGCGAAGGGCCCGTGGGTGCAACGTAACGCACTCACGTCAAGGGCTTCGATCTTGGCTTTTGGACTGATGGCGTTGAGGCGGTCGAGCGTTTAACCTTGCAATTTTTTCCGCAGTGTTACCTCTTCCTAGACAAGGAAGTAGAACACGCGGTCTTCCAAATTCCTTTCCATGAGTTATTCCCGCAGCCTACTGTCTAGTTTGAGGAGATCTTTCGATGAGTTTAGTGCATCGATAATCAAAAGCAGGGCCGTGGAGTTTCCAAAAGTGGATAGCCATGCACGCACTCGGGTCCCTCCGATATCACAGATCGGATGCAAGCCTTCGGCTGCAAAAATGGAATTTTGGGATCGAGCCTTACCTAGCACCATAGAAAGCAATTCATTCACGTAATTGAGAAGCTTTATCTAATCCGCCCACGACTGTTGAAACTGCAAAGTTATTAGATCTTTGGACCGCCCCGTGACCTAGGAAATAACGGTAAATCTCTCGATCGATATCCCCTATAATTGGTGATATGGCCAGACCACGGCAGAATTGATGCTGCCTCGAAAACATTCTATTTCCATGATCAAATGTAACTGCCGAATGCAGATGATGGCATTTTGACTTCTCGCTTCTCGAGATTGGACCCCAAATGAAATCCCCTCATCCCGATGCGCGATCCAAGCTCGAACCCCACCTCTAAGAGCTAGCAACCAACCGAGACGTGCCGAGTTCCCCCTTGGTCCGCTGCTGCAAGATTCTTATGGGCAGGGATCAGGGGCATTGAAGGCGTTTATGACGACTGAATTTACTCAAAAGGCTCCGCTCCGCTGCTTCGCCGTACACGATTGGTGCATCGGGAATGTCAGGCCAAGCGCAGGGAAGGATGATGACGGTTGCCGGAGATTCTGGAAATTCTGGAAAAGCGCCCAAGCTTGCTCCACGCCGCTCCATGATGCCGTGATTTGCGTTCAGATGGCAGCCATCTGGTGTGGAGGCAGGTGCGCGATTGGAGCCATTGGCAGTTCCATGTCTTGCCGGTGCTCCGGCACAGTGCAAATCGCAGTAGTGCCAAGGTAACTACTTCAACGGTATGCTGTCGAACCAAGCAGTATCAGATCGCAGATCTAAACCCGAATCAACGCAGAAAGCGATGAAACCAGTTGCGTGTGCAGCTGGGCATCTGGGCAGCTACACGGCTCGAGGGCTGCATGGCTCGCCCGGCCCCCGGCCAGTGGAAGCAGGCAGTTCTGCAGGCGAGATCGCGGTACACAGGAGAATTTCCCGAATATCATCATCTGTGACGAGTCAGCGAGAACTGCAACAGCAGTCGGCTCCTGGGCAGTTGTGTCATTTGGGCTAGCCCGCCCTACCGGAGTCGATCGTCCGCGCCGACATGATCTTGGCTTGCAGTGTGCGCGGTGCCGGCTGCGGGGTGGTGTTGCGAGGGTTGCCAGCAGAGGCATGGGGAGCTCACTCCGACAGGCAGGCGCGCGCTCTGCAGGCCAATTCCGCAGCGCGGTCATCGATTCGTCTGACGATGGCGGGGCTAGTTGGGCGCACAGTCCTAGCTGGCGTCGCCTCAGTTGCGATCAATTCCCTTTGCCCAGATTCCAGGGCGCTGCTCGTGATGGGAGCCCCAATCAGTAATTGATGGGCAGTGCAGCCCACCAGCTTTTTCCGCCTCTGCTCTGCCACTCTCCGCACCAGACCAGCACTCCCGAGCGGCGCGTAGGGGGGAGAGACGCGCCAAATGTCCTCCACGCCGTGTGCGCCCGTAAACCCGACATTGCCGTCTACAAGCACCCCAAGCCCGCGATTCCACGCGCCCTCCCGCCCCGAGTCTGCTCTCCATGCTCGCGACTGCCCTCTAAACTGCCTTCCTCCCGGGTCTTTGCCATGGCTAGTTTCTGCCCTTTTCTCGGAGTATATCCCGATCACTGATTCGGCTTCGTCGTGCTCTTCCCCGTTTCCACATTTTCCCCACCGTTTTTACCACCACGCTTGCTTCCATGCTTTGTTACCCTTCTCTACATGCTTCGTCGCTGGGTTTCCCCAAGGACGAGTGGCTTTGCGTGTCAACAGCGCCCTCCTGGTCAGAACAGTACCATCGGATTCCCCTGCAGCTCATGACCGTACTACGACACCTGTTCGCAACCGTACTGCAAAAGTATTATAGACCTCGGAAATACTCTTAGCCAGTTTGGATTTGAACATCATCCCACCTGCACCCTCCTCCAGGGCTCTCTATGGATCAGGGCCCAGGCTAGCACATACAACCATTTTTACTCTTCTTGCGCTTGCGCCCTACAACAATTGACAACAATTATCACCAATAATCACAAGTTATCATCTAGACTGTATTTTCCACGATCTAGACCCGGCCACAACCTTCGGCCTCCCCTCGCCGAAAAAGCTCACCAGTTATTTCCTAATTCCCTACCTTTTCCTCCAACCACCCGAAATAAACAATCAAACTACTTGGCCGCATCCCCGGCAATAGCTTGGTCTGCGCAATTCACAAGGCTCTTGGAGCAGCGGCTACAAGGAATATCAGCAATCCTTGAACCGTCCGAATACGCGACATATCATCTAGACGGCGTCTACACACATATAATCCGCCTCTTACTTACAGTTCCGGCGGTTATCCGCACTTACGTTTTCTCCCTCTCTACATGAACGACCTGGGGGAAAGGTTGGAGCGATTGGGACTGTCCCAATATTTGGAAGTTTTTGTTTTGGAGGGTTTTGACAGCTGGGAAACAATTTTGGACATTACAGAGTCTGATCTGTAAGTCTTTAGGGAAGTCTTGCGCGGGCTGGGAGGCTTATAATTTTTGCTACCAGAAACCATCTCAACGTCAAGCTCGGCCATCGCAGGGTACGTCTTTTTACTAACCTGCAATCTTCACGTCACGCTCATCACTCAATGAATTAAATGTATCAAAAGTATTAACAATAACTTTAAACAGAAACTACAGCGAGCCATAGCGGAAACGCGGGGACAGTTCCACGAGCGTGCTCTCAATCCAATTCGGGGTAAAGCCTCTAGCGTTGACGGGTCATATCGGAGCGACGAGTCGGCTTCAGAAACCAAAACTGCAAAAAAGGGCGAGTCCTCTGCCGTTGCGGGAGGCAGTACAAGCACTAAGCGCAAATACCGACGACATCCTAAGGTGAGATACTTCACACTACCGTGTCTGGAATATTAATTATTACTCCACGACGCAAAACGGGTGTCAAAACTGATATTTTAAGCTAGCCTGATGAGCATGCGCCGGAGAGACCCCCTTCCGCCTATGTAATATTTTCGAACCGTTAGTATCTGCTCTTTTCACCAAAGCATTTCCTTACTAACGAGGAACAGAAATGCGGGAAAACTTGAAAGGGCAGGAATTGTCTTTTACAGAAATAGCAAAGGTAGTTGGCGAGCGATGGCAGGTCCTTTCAGCGGATGCTCGCGAAACCTGTGAACGCCAAGCCAATGCTGCCAAGGAAAAGTATTACGCCGAGTTGGCGGAGTACAAGAAGACCCCGCAGTACGAGCTGTATCAAAGGTACTTGGAAGAATTCAAGGCTAAGCATGCAGCTCCTCAAAAAGGTTTGCCCAAAAAGCTCCAAGCTTCCTTGGCACTTGGACTAACAAGAGTAGAAGGTAAACGCTCCAGGCTTGAGACGGAAAATAATGCCTCCGCAAGCAGCAGTCATGAACATCCTGAAAGAGTTTCGAATAGGAGAGTCAGCGCTGGACTTTTAGACAGCTTTCCTCTGGGTCACCAGCGATCTGGCTCAAGCCCGCCTCTGAGTTATTCGCGGCCTTCCCAACCCTATCCTTCTAAATCAACATCTCCAGCAACCTACTCCTTGTCTGGGGTGAACTCGCCTCGGCTGGCGGACCATTATTCACCAATGTCCGCTTCGCCAAGATCAGCTACTCTTCATAGAGATACCTCGTTTGAATTCCAGCCTAGTGTTGGAAGCGGCTCCCTACCAGATCTGAGTCAAAGGCAATCAGATCCTGGGCCAACTGTATCTCATCCGTCGTACGGTCATTCACATCAGGGTACATCTACAACACCACCTTCTTTGAGTTATGGATCTCAATATCACAGCCCTGTCGAGTTACCTTCAAGACGATCATTCCGAGAGATGTCAATGCTCCCTGCTCTGACTCGCGACGACACAACACTATCATCCGAAAGTAACGGTTACGCCATCAGTCCTTACCAAGGCTCATTACTGCCGGTGGTTGATGCTCCGAAGTCACAAAGAGTGTTACCACAGCCAGTACCTACTCTTGGTGCAGCACCTTCTCCACTTGACCAACGTCCGCCTCCCGTTCCACCACTGGCGGGACAACTGCAAGAGTTTCGACCTACCCCATCCATGGCAGCTCTCTTGCGAGCAGGAGAGCTAGCCAGAGTGGCCGACAACAAAGGTAATGACAAAGAGAGTTCACCATGACTCCAATCCTTATTTCATTACGGAACCGACGAATGGTAACGCCGACCCACTGACCATATTACTTTGGCTCTGCAGCTCTGAGCTAATAATTTGGCATCTTTGCAGAATCAACCAGGTACAGTTACAATTTCTTGCATCGGCTATTTGTATGATTTAGAGGGAAAAACGCCCTTTCCTGCCTCTTTCATCAAAAGGGGCCATCGCGGTTGGCACAACCTTTCTATCAGTGCCTAAAAAATTTTCAATACATATTTCTCTTCTATATGGTCTTGGCGTGACGCAGGCGAAACCAACCAAGATTGCACGGACTTCGGGACGACGTTATGCCATTGGACCGCTCAAATTTAAAACCTTCGGCAGCGTTTAAATGGAATTATTTTGGGTGCCATCTTGAGGGCATGGATTTCGGGAACATTGCCATCTAGAGGGTGTTGGTGCTACCGAATGCCATTGTTAGGGTTAGTCGAAGGCGTGGAGTTAGTTGGTGGACACGTTTAGGGCACGTCTTATTTGTTGGCGGCCCAGCAGTTGGCTCTACACTGGCTCTGTCGGAATAGGGATATGGAGTCACCCGGTGAATCCTGCAACGCCATTGGTGATGGGCATTCTAGAGCGCTCCGGGCCCGTGCAGCATCAATGTCTGAAGTCTCAGCTTCGGAGACTTACTTGAGCGGTTGTACGGTGCATTCGGCCAGTGCACAAGTAGGAGGTTGACTCGGAGAGACTCGAGAGAGCATGGGGCAGTTTCGCCACACATGTTAGAATTGTAAATGCCCAGCGATATTTGAATTTGCATTTCTAGATGAGCAGGGTATCAGTAGATTTGACCTCGAGCTAAGGTTTAACAATTGCCCATCCGCTGCAAGTATTAGCCCATTTTTTGGCGCTGCTCCTGGTTGGACATCCCCAGAGCTGCGTAAGCCCCAAGCGAGACGCCTATCAACCACCAAAACCCATCAACTTTAACCTACTCTAACTCAATTAATATTAAAGATATTTAAATAAAAATTTAAATATAACGAGTTAAGTATTAAAATTACTTAATTACAGAAATATTTTTAGTATATTATTGTAACGGGCTCTCCCGAAAGGTACATCAGATGGGACAGTCAGACAGAGTCGGAGGTAGGATGCTCAAAGGACAACGTTTTCTGACCTCTTCTATTCAGAGACTAATCGCTGGTTCTTCTCTGGAGAAGAACCAGCTCCCTTTATGATCCTTCTGAGACACTAGTAAAACCTTTTGCCTTATACCTGTCTGACTATGTCTTCTCTGGGACGTTGGTGAAACTTTCATCTCACTGTCGATTAGATAATCATACGTCCTAGTCGGACTGGCCTTACAATTATATTTTTTAAGTTAAATATAAAGCTTTATATAATTTATTTTTATTTAAATAGTAAGTTATATAAATTATATATTTATAAACTTATATTTATGAATTAATTTAAATATCTCTAATAGTAGTAAAGTTATAGTAGGTAAAAGTTAGTCTCGCTTGGGTGGCTATTACGTTAAATCGCCATCCTAGTGAAAGCTTCCCCCAGCTGCTACCTAACGTTCGGAGCCTCTTTTCCGTCCTGCTAGCCAGGATTTGCTATATATAGTTCTTCGCCGGCGGTAGAACGCTCCAGCCTGCTCTAGTCGATAATTTCTGCTCGCCTGATATCTGCTGAGGGTTTTATTCTTTCACCTTTGATTACGCAGTCGCATCAGCCCGCTGCTGTCCGAGTCTGGAACTCTGAGTCTGGAACTGCGAGTCCTTCCACGCTAAGTCTCCTGCGGATACCAAGCCCGCCTGGCCCCGATCTAGCCCACTGAGCGGGACGCCCTGTCTCACAAGCTCCCTAATCGGACCCATGGCGGAGGAACCCACTACTACAGCGGAGGTAACGACCTCTACGGCGACCGGTGGAGAAGATGGACAAGCAACTCCTGGGGTCAGCGGAAATCTACTCCGCCGGCGCCCTCTTGGCTTGAATGACCTCCCCAAACAAGCTCTCTTGGCGACAACCCAGGAGTCCGCAGTCGAGCTTACCGACTTTGTAAAGGCCGCTCTCACCCAGGGTCTTGCTCTCGCTGACCAGATACAAACTTCTTTTACAAAGAAGGGCAGCAAAAATTATGTTGACAACTATCTCAAGCAGAACGATGGTGAGAAATGGTTTGCTCGCAGCAGTGCGCACCAGGATAGCAAAGCAAAGGGCACTGCAGATTTCGAGGAATTTGACTTCGGGCTGAGGGTCGATCATTCGATCCATGAAAAGGACTATACTCCGGATGTTTACGATGCCAACAAAATCTTGGATTGGGACTCTGAAATTCAGACCGGTGCGGTGAGTGTCGGAGGTGGTTTCTCTGAAATTAAAATGTGCAGTATGTGTTCTACCATATTAAGGCCACTTTAATTGATAGCCAATTGACGAAATCGTTTAGTCTACGAAATGTACCACCACATCTCCGTCCTGAACGACCGTGTTTTCAACACTCTGGTCATCACTGCGCGGTATCAAGATGGCTTCCTCATCGTCCAGATACCTGTCGACTTGTCCACATTCCCAGACATGGTTCTGCAAAATAGTCACAACAAAAATGGCCGATTCAACGGCCCAGATGGCAATCCTAAGAACGGCAAAAAGCTCGTTGAGGGCCAGTATGTTAGTGTTGAGCGCGTCAAGCGACTTAAGAAAGGGACCCAGGATTTAATTCTGTGGGAGATGGCTACCTCGAGCGACGCGCAGGGCTCGTTGCCGCTAGCGCTGCAGGAAATGAGTATTCCAGCGGTGATCGCTAAAGATGTCCAATTCTTTTTGGATTGGGCAGAGAAGAGGAGGATTGCTGCATCTTCATAATATAGTGTTGTTGAGGTTCTTAATTGCTTTGCGCTGGTGTTAAAGTATATCAGACGGGATGGTCAAAATGGCTGATTATTGGCAGATGATTTATTCCCTTAGGCGCTGTCACTGAGAGCGGGCAAGCTCTACCAGTACGATGGCTGGTATGGGCTATTGATACAGCCACATAGCGCTTAGCATTTCTAAAATGGTTGAAAGCTTGGGCAAATAGTAAAGCGAGAATATATCTTGTTATCTTAAGAAAATCTAATGACCAAATAAAACGCTGGAAACTACAGTGAAGTCATGCTGCACCTTTTGTTCAAACTATAAATATTCATCACAGAGAGTTAAGTGAGGTCTACTGCTTATATGCAGGGTCCAGCGCTGCATGTATGGGGCGAAATCCGTTTGGCAAAGCTCACGCGATGCCTGATTGGGATACGAGTTACTATGCGAGGAAGTGGGCTTGTATCGGCTATTTTCAGCTCACAGCCTCGCTGAGCACGGGTAGCTCTGCCCGCTCTCCTGTCTGTGTTGTTCTCTGTCTTGTTGTATCCAGCAATATTCCATTCCAAATCGTTATTCGGGGTCACTTTCTGTTGATTCGTGCGGTTTTTCGGGTATGCTGTTGTCTTACTGATCTACACAGACCTGTATAATACTTTCTAGCCTCATCATCGACCGCGATCACCATCAGGGCTTCTGGGAGGCCTTAGCCACTTGTCGAATACCTAATCATAATGCAACATTCCTACGGAAACCAGGCACAAGGTGCTTACGAGCGCCCAGGAAGCACGACATCTTTCGTTGGACAACCTGCTCCCCCACCATACGGAGGTATAGCGCTTCAATTCCGCACGCACTGCCAAGTTATGAACTGACAGACTTGTAGCTGCTCAAGGATACCAATCGAATCAGAATGCATATGCATCATCCACTTCCCCTCCTATAAACCCGAACCAACAGTGGGCTCCCCCTACCCAAAGTCCTCCACCGGCGCAGCAGCAATGGAATCAACCACCTGTACAATCACAGATGCAGCCACAGTCGCAGCAGGGATGGGCTCAGTCTGCTGCTTCTCCCCCGCGGCAACCTCAACAACCGCAGCAGCAACAAGTGGCTTCAAGCTACAATCCTAATGTATATGGTGTAATGCCTGGGGCGTATAATCAAGGTGGACAGCAGCCTCCGCCCGTGCCGGTAAGATATGTTGAATATACAGAGATCATGGGTGGAAGCTTGAGGCTAATAGTTTGTTAAAACCAGCCCCGAGACCCACCATACCAGAGTCAACAGCAGGGCAATATAGGCAACTCACCCCCACCGCCACCTCCAAAGCCAGGACACTTTCAAGGAGGGATGCAACAGCCGCAACATCAGAGCCAACAAAGTTGGTCTCAGCAGCAGGCATATTCTTCCCAGCCTCCTGCACAGAACTTCCAAACACAGCCCCAGAATACTGGCTTCAATCAACCAGGCCAGCTCAACCAGCATGGGCAAGGGCAGCAAGGCGGATATCCGAGCCAGCCAACCGCTCAACAGGGTTACAATTCAGCTGCACCTCCTCCGCCTTCTCAAACGCCCAGCGGGTCGTATTTCCCTCCTATGCAAAGCCATGGCTTTGATTCGTCAGGATCATACAATACGCCTACATCTGCTATCGCTACCAGTCCACCTAATACTGTTTTGAGTCCAAATGAACAGAACCCAGTCTATATCCCGCCTTCGCTCTCCGGACAGGGTGTTACAGCATACATGCCGAGCAACACCAATCCACTACCCGGTGTTTATGTTCCTCCGCCTCCGGATATTCCAGCATGGTCTCAGGCGCAGCATGCCCCGTTGCAACCTGGGAATAAGAAATTCAGGTATACGAAACCGAACGTGCAGCCTGGTTATCAAACGAGCACCCCGCAAGGATATCAAGGTGGTATGGGAATGCAGCAGCCTCAGCAACAGCCTCAATTCATGCCACAGCAACCAATGCAGATGCAACAGGCCCAACAGCAAGGTCAATTTGGTTCGTATGGCCAGCCTGCACAAAACCAGATGCAGCCAATGCAGAACCAGATGCAACCTGTCCAAAGCCAGATGCAGCCGCAGCAGCCGCAACAGCCGCAACAGTTTGGGGCGCCTGGGCAGCAGATGCAGATGCAGTCTCCAGAACAGCAACCCCAGCAGCAGCAGCAGTTTAGCCAACCCACGCACCAAGGACAATTTCAGCAAGCTCCTCAGCAGCCTCAGCAATACGGCCAAGCGGTTCAATCAGCACAGGTGCAACAGCTAACACAGCAATACCCTGCCCAGGGCGGGGTGAATGCGTGGAATACGCAACAGCAAAGCGTAAATGAAGGTTATGGTGCTCAACCAGTGCAACAGCAGCAGCAACCATCTGTTCCTCCACAATATGGTGGTGTTTCTTCGCCCGCTATTCAACAGGGATGGCAAGGTCAGAATGCCGCTTCTCAGGGACCTCCACCTGGTCAAGGGTACGCTCAAGGTGGGCAAAACCAACCCATCCAAGCCCCGAAGCCTGTTCATGGTCAATTACAGGCTACCCAGCAACTTTTCAACGCCCATACTGAACAACAGAGTCCGATTGTTCCTCAAAGTCAACCCGTGTCACCCATTCAGCAAAGGCAAAGTATGAGCTTCAGCTCGGGCATTGGAAGTCAAGGATTGGGCAGAACTAGTTCCGTAAGTTCTATAGCGATGGGCCGTGTGCCAGCATCATCCGTTAAACCAAGTACACCTGTGAGAAAGTCACCATCACCACCACCAGTAACAAGCACAGGTGCTTCCGCATTAGGTCTAGGAGGTCCCTCAGACTGGGAACATTTTGGCTCGGCCGAGGATGAGATTGACGATACTGAGGTGTTTGGTGCCAAGAGTGAGAGTGAAAAGCGATCCTCTAGTCCTCAGCAACTCGACAGCGTTGAACTTCCAGCTCAGCCGTCTCCTCCCTTAGCTGCCATCTCTTCTGCAGTCAGCCTACCCGAGGAGGATTGGCCAACACCTCCAGCCCCTGCTCCGCTTAATATTAATCGCCCTGCTTCTGGCTTTCAGCATAGCGTACCTGCTCAAGATCGTTATGCGCCCACCCCGCCACCACCGAAGGCCCCTGAGATACCTCTTCCGCATGGCCCAGATATGCATGAAGCTCCTGTTGAGAAATCGCCAGACACCACAAGATGGCAACAACAGTGGCCCTCCTCACAAGAGACGCAAGGTCATCAACATGTTATGGACGAAGCTGCTATACCACCAACAACACACGCCCCTACCCAACCTGTCCATGCTCCGGAGCTAGGTGCAGCTCAGAGTTTTGTCATGGATGATGGAGGATGGGTGCCGCCAATCCAGCCGTCTGGAGGCTCGAAGACACACCAAGAGCCCCCAGTTCAGAGACAGCCCTCACCACCCGCTGCAAACAACTTTGTAATGGATGATAGTGGTTGGACGCAAGCAAGTCAACCTACTGTGCACCATGAAGTTCATGAGGAAGCAAGTCATGCGAAGCAGGAACAAGCCACGACCGATTTTGTTATGGACGATGGAGGCTGGAAGTTGGGTCAATCCTCCGGTGAAACCAAGATACAAACTCAGGATACCCAAAGGAATACTCATAGCCCCTCCTCACTAGCCACAGGGGGTTTTGTGGTCGACGATGGAGGGCGGGGTCCCCCAACGCAAACATCTACAGCGGAGACAGTTGAAACACAAGAAGAACCACCGAGGAAAGCAGCACCACCTCAACCGCGGGATTTGATTCCGGATATTGACCCCTGGTACGCCGGCTCTCTTGAACGGTATATCGGAATGCTCCATCAGGAAGCTGCCGCTGTAGCTATCGAAGACAGGATTAAAGTCTTCACGGATTTCCTAGCTGCAGAGTCTCAAATCAGGGGCATTGAATACCACCGCAGTGTTCCAGCACCTGTAGAAGAGCCTAAGATTCCTACAGAGTCTGTTGCTGTTCAGACCGTTCAAGATCCTGTCCCTGCCCCTGCCCCTGCTCCTTTAGCCCCCCGAGAAATGCCCCCGAGACCTGGAATGACTGTACCAATTCCGTCGGACTCTTTTATTACGGAACCAGGCCCAGAAGAATATAGCCCTGGGGGACGACCAATCCTAGCACGTAAACCGACGTTGAAGTCTGATCAAAGCATAAACGCATCTACGGAGCATCCCCTCATCATATCAGCAGGCCCGGAAGAAATGACACCCGTTAGGGAAATGCAACACCATAGCCCTCCATCTCCAATCAAGACAAGCATGGAGCCGGCTCCTCTAAGAACGGAAAGCCCTGCCAACGCTATATACAAACCATATCGCGGAAGCATAGTTGAGGGTGGTAGTGAGCCATCCACTCACTCCACAACGATCCTTACTCCTACTAGCTCAACAGGCGATGAATTCAGCAAGGTTTTACAATCTCCAGATCCACCAGCACCAGCACCAGCACCAGCACCTGCGCCTGCACCCGCAGAGCAGCCTCAGCCTCTCTACAAGCCTTACACTCCGGGTGAAACAACTATCACATCTACTACCACAGGGATGGAACACAGGCAGCCACTTTCTCATAGACAATCACTGTCTTTCTCTGTCGCCCAACCCCAAATCTCTGGCAATCGGGATGAGATTTTCTTTTCTGGACCTGAACCACCGCAAGCGAACTCAGGATCACACCCCACTACCTCAAGCTCCATTCCCTCGCCTGTCGACGATACCCCTGCTCCTATCAACGTAGCTCGTTCCTCTAGCTCAGCCCGCGCTTCCATCACAGGCCCAGACCCAATAGAAATCCTCTCCAACCTCCTCCCCCCACACGTTTCCACAGTTCCACAGCCCTCCCACGCTCGCCTATCTGCCATCCAGAGCGCAGCGGCCGCCGTCCCGGCCGACTTTTCCTACATCCCGACGCTCACACGCACTTGGGAAACGGAAGCGGCAACCCGCCGCTCGAAACTCGACGCGGCAAGGCGCGCACGGCAGGAAGAGTCGGAAGCGCGTACGGATGAGCTCTTCAACGACAACGAAATCTCGTATGCGGACATCGGGGCACTGGAGGACGAGTTCAAGGTCAGCGAAGCGAAGAAGAAGGCGCAGGAAGACCGCGATGAGTACCGGACGTACGTCGAGGGTGTCTTCGACCCGGTCTACGACCGCCTACAAGAAGATATCAAGGGGCTCATGGAGCTCTTTATCGAGTGCGAAGCCCTCGTCAAGGCGGGCGTCGCAGGGAAAGCCGCGCTAGACCTCTCCTCTTACCCCGATTCTGCCGGCGACGACGCCACGCCACCAACAGCCCTGCAGGCCGTGGACGCGATGTGCCAGCTACACGCGCTCGTCGAGCTGCGGCACGAGAAAGTGGTGCAGGCGGTTGCGGAGCGCGACCGGCGCTACAAGCGCACGGAGATCCAGCCACTGTACGCTGCGGGCAACATCGCCAAGATGAAGAGCGTGGAACGGCACTTTGAGAACGCAGAACGGCAGGCAGTGCTATGGGCGCGCGGCGACCGCGCGGACCGCATCGCGAGGCTGATCCGCACGCTCGAGGAGGCCACGATGCGCGCCGTCAGCGACGACAAAGCGTATCGCGACGCGGTGGTCGAGGCGGTTGGGCGGGTTGCTGGGGCGACGGAGGTGGAGAGCGAGAGACAGAGGGAGGTTGTGGGCCGCGCGGGCGAGGTGGTGCGCGCGCTGGCGAGGAGCTCGACAGAGCTGATGACGCTGTTCAATGATGTAGAGATTCTGCTGAACGATGCGGTCTTCGAAGCCGAGATTGCGCAGGCGCGCGCCGAGGGCGCGGATGCTGAGAGGCCCAAGGAGCTCGAGGCTGAGATGGAGGAGGACAAGCACAGGCTGCGTGAGGAACTAAAGCACCGCTTGCAGGTGCTGGAGGAAGGGCTGCATGAGGCGGAGGGGCTGGTCGAGCGGTGCGGAGGGAAGGAGAAGGCGGTTACGGTCGTCGGGGCGGTGGATGAGGCGGAGCGACAAGCCAGGATGAAGGCTGCATTGGAGGAGGCGAAGAGAAGGAATGGGCAGGTTGCTTAACGGGTGAGAATGTTTGGGTAGCATGATGAGGCATTGTGGTGTTTGTGGGGGTTATTTGGATGAAGTTTCGAATCGATTGACATGGGTCAGGGGCGTTCGGGTGGCATGTCCTCTGTAAAAATTGATATCATGGCGCTTTTGAGCCGAGCCTTTGTATACAAGTTTTTTATGGATTTCAGTTCGAATCACTTCTGACAAGTTGTGAAGCTGAACTTAGGTTGCTTCCCAACGGCTGAACTAGTGATCCGTTGATAGCCCCTGAATTACAGAAACCTCGCAGCATAGAACGGTCGAGAAAGGAGAAACGTATGTAGACTAAGATGACGTCTATGCATTAACTGTTTTAAAGGACGAATCAGGTTGCTATGGCTTCGAGTCTTGTCTCAAGTAGCTTTGCCTCCTTTGGCTGGAAAAAGGTGCTCGACCTTTGATATTCATATTTTTGTGATGACATAGTTTACATAAGTTCAAGTTATCCATTGACTCCAAGACTACATACAAATATTACTATCTTGCTCACAGTACCAAGCCTCAAGCTCCTATTTTGCCACATGGCGCAAGACTTTGCATCTCGGATCATCTTAGATGGCCATGGAGAACCTGATGTCCGGAGTAGGAGTATCCAGTGTAGAGACACCTGAGGCTTGTTGTTTTCGGACACGAGGATGCGCATCAATGTTGTATGCCAAAGAAGCCATAGAAAAGGCTCTGTGTTGGCTGGCATCGATATAATCCGCGATAATTGGATAGACTGAAAGACCGGCATTGCTAATGTCCCCGATGCTTCGGATGGCGAGGCTAGTAGAGCACGAAGCTTCTTGGTAAGCGCCACTGAAGACCATTCTGATTCTCTGTAGTTTCGGCAGCCCGAAGCCAATCTCTGGTCAGTCTAATCTTCGCCAGTGTATCATCGGATTTCCGAGCGGCATCTGCCGGAGTTGACCCAATTCTAATGGATTCAGGACTTGCAGACAAGTTCAATCAGTTTTCCAGCTCTTAGCCACCCCGCACATCAGTATTCACTGTCTGTATGGCAATTCATGACTTGCCCGTCTCTTTCTTCCCCTCTGTCAAGCCCCTCAATTGGCCTTCGAGCGCCGCAATCTCTGCTACACAAACACCCATTGTCAGCCCCCCAGCCCATTCATTGCAGTAACCCCAATTGAACTAAACATTCTCACATACCATTCTTCTCATCCTTGACATCCAACGTCTCCAGCTTCATCCATCCCCAATACAGCGCTTGGTACGTGAAGAGGGCGCCGAGGAAGACTTTTAGGATAGGAGATCCGAAATCCGAGTAGAAGGCTCTCTGTTACAGAAACACACCTGTTAGCATTTGTTTGTAGGCATTCTTCGGTGTTCAAGACGTAAAGGTTCCATTCTTAATATATGCTAGAAAGAGGAGACGAGAATGACATACATGAGGATTCTTTGCAGCAGTACCACCACTGCTATTACTTGACGGAGGATTAGGAGGCTGATAAGAGAGATACCTCATCCGGCCCACCACCGCCCTCTGCACAAGCGGACGAGTTCGCACGGCGCCGGTGATGACGAAGCTTGAAGACGGCATTGGCAGTCACATAGGAACTTAGGCAACAAGAAGCTGTACCCAAAGGCCCGAGTAGTAAAGGACAGATATAAGAAACAAATGACCGTGCTAGGCGAATTCCCAGTAAAGTAGCTAGATGCGCGAATGAGTCGAAGGCGGGCCAAAGTCGCAACGTGGTCTTTGGCGTTGCGTCTGCAAAAACTTTCTGGGTCGAGATGTTCCGTTTCGGCTCCAACTTTACCCTCCTTCCAACTCCGCCGCAGCACCGTCAAACTTTCTCCCGTAGAACCCCCCCAGGTCGCCCAGCGCCGAGCTTTCTTTTTGACGACAGATATAAACTTCTCGGCCCTCTTGCATCCTCCGCGATAAACACCGCGCCTCCCGAATTCCTGCGGCTAAATCCTCCGATCCTCGGACTACTTACGCAACAATGGTACTATCCCTCCGCAGCGACCCCCTTGCGCTACTCCGCAGCGTCTCCTTTGGGCATATCAGATTGTTAACTCCACCCAGGCCCAAACACCCCAACAGCGCGTGGCAAACGCAAAGTTTGCCAAATCTGAGCAGGCCAAGCGCGGCAAGCCACAGAGCCAGGTCAAGCGCAAGGAGGAGTTCAAGAGCCCGATTAGTAAAGGCTGGATAGGTACGTTGAGGTCTCATGAACCCCTCTGAATAGCAATAAGCAAGAGTCGCATGGGATAGGATGAGAGGAAAAGGGGCCCAAGAAAACAGGAGGAAGGATTACGGGTCATGGGACAAGGCAAAAACAACATGGTAGAGATACGTTGAAAAGTCTACCGTGGGCATTACATGGTTGGCACATCTGGGATTGCTGCAGTTGGTTTGGGTAAACAATCATGGCTAACATAATCCTCTCATAGCCGTTCTCGCCTTCGTCGTCTGCGGTGGTCTAATTTTTGAGCTCCTACGGCTGTTCTTCTAATCAACTCGTCTACTCTCAGTCGAACAATTAACAATGATACAGTCAGGTTTGGTGGGATGTTCCTCAGCGAGATATAAAACAATAATTGAAAAGCGCGGCGGAGGAATTGTTTCTAGACGAGCAGGAAAACAAAAGTGGTATGTGCTAAGATATCCAGGTATCTGTTTGGCACGAGCTGAACAGCATACGTTGCATGCTCGGCTGGGCTGAGTTCAGGAATAAGGCGTTCAGGTGGGATGGTATCTCATTGCGAGGGCGTATTCCAGATTTCAAGAAGCCTTTGCGTGTGTCTTGGTAGATTTGAGCGAATTCGTATCTCTTGAAATCGTTCTAGTGTCCTCTATTAACTTTCAAGTTACCCCTTTATGATATCGGTTCGCCAATGATCAACACCACACTTCCAATGCTCGCATAATAATTAAACATGCCGCACATGCATCCAATGAACCACCCAATTAGAATAATTCAGCTCCCGGAAGCAACAGGCTCATCCAAAAGCACCTGCCATCTCTTCTTTTTCTTCTTTGGTTTCACAACCCCTTCATCCGCGCCTTCAACAAGCCCGCCCCCCGCTTGCCCCTCTTCAGTCTTTACCTTCTTTTTCTTTTTCTTGACCACGGCAGCCCCATCTCCTTCCTCAGCGACTTCCCCAGCCAACTCTGCAGATCCCATCGGTACAGCCTTCGTCTTTTTCTTTTTCCGCTTGACGAGCGTTCCCTCCGGCGGTGCATCCTTGGCATGAATTCTTTCAGCCGCCCTTTGCATTTCGAGCCTCAACCGCTCGACTTCCTTCAAAGCCTTCGCCATCTCCGCCTCCTCAGCCTCACGGCGTTCGATATCGAGTTTCGAGTTCCCATACCCATCATCCTCGAGGGAAAGGGAGCCGAGACCTGACGAGTCAACTTCTAGCAGGGATTTCTTCCCCTTGGCTTGTGACGAGCGGACGAGATCTGGGCGCGATGAGCCACGAGAAGAGGTGGGCTCGTCTGGACCGAGAGTCTCATCGATCATGATTTCGAAATTGCGACGCGGTTTCCGCTTCGCTGTCGCGCGGACTGATTCTTCCCTGCCACATTGCTCTGAGGTCCCACGATCTTTGCTCTCCAGGTCGAGGTCCATGATAGGTATTGAGTCAATGTCGAGTTCGTCACCGTTACTAGACTTGAGGATGTTGTGGAGAGGCGTTGAGACACCTGAATCGCGATCGCGTTCGGGATCGATGTAGAAGGGATCATCTTTGTAGCGTTCTCGACGCTCGTTTTTACGCCTTGCTAGGATGTCGGGGTCTAGATACTCTTCTTCAACCGCATTTTGATATGAAGCAGGCTCGGATTTAGGTGCTTCTAGGCGGTCAGCCGCAGTCACTGATGCTTCGGCATGGGCGCTTGGGCGTTCATTGTACGCTTTGTATACGTCGTCTTCATCTACATCGGAGATTGTTTCCAATTCCGCCTGCTGGAGCAAATACTGCAAATTTGAGTTTATTGGTGTGTTTAAGTCGAGATCCTCCGGCAGTGGTACTTTTCTCTGGGCACCTAGGGCCACTGGATTAAGCTCTAAGCCAGTGAAAAGTGCTGGTATCGCTTGAGTAAGTAGAAGAGGAGGGTCAATAAAGTCGCCTTGATTGGTCCCAATCTCTGTACCTGATGCAGCTTCGGCTGCTAATCGCATAAGCTCGAGGTATTCCACTGCCCGCTCTTGAACTTCTAAGCTCGGGTGCGTGGTGAGTGGCTCCAAAAAGTGGACTATCCGTGCCATAAGAAGAGAGATGAGCGTTCTGCGTTCTGGGGTCCAGGAAATTTGGTCGTGTCCAGCCATGCTGGCGAAAAGTTTAGGGATCGCCTGAAGATAGATGGCAAGAGTATGAGATGGCAGTTGCGTGGTTGATGGGTGAAGGAGCGAGGTCATGACTCCGTCGGGTTTCGTGAGCAGGTCTGCATACTCTCCAACCATCCAGCCGGCAGCTTCGAGTACGCCTTGACCACCGTTTCCAGAGGCGGGGAACATTTGGTCTTTTCGATCCACAAGTACTAGGGACTGTGCTGCCTCTAAGGCTTCCGGTCTGACACTTTTGACTCGTACCGCTACATTTTGCAACTCGTACCCAATCTCATACGAAACGTCACCATTGCTTTCAGGTATCCCAAAATCAGACAGTTCGTCATGTTCCATGGCAGGGTTGAGCTTCGTCGCTGGTGATACCCGGACAAGTTGTACTAAAACGTCAATGTACCAGTCAAAGTCAGTGATATTAGTGTATGTATCGCGGGAGCACATCTCCAGAATCTTTTTAATAACACTAATCCGGTAATCCTCGGGTAAAGGTGGTGCCTGATTTGAAGTCTGTTCTGCCCTGTGAAGAGACTCTTCCGCATCGGAGTCGTCTGAATCCGCAGCCGGAACAACACCACTCTGGCCTCCCCGGTCATTTGCAGGATCGTCGGCAGATGATACTATTGGAGCATTTCGAAGTTGGCGTATCAGACGTCCAATTATTGCCACCAAATTATCGCTGTTAACCATGCCAACCACGAGATCGAGAGCACGCATTCGTATCGAGATGTCGGCATCATCAATGCACTCTAATATCACATCCTGGTGTAGGGACACCAGGTGTGGGTGAGATTGTACGATCTTTTCAAAAGCGAGCAGTGCAACGTATTTTACTGGAATCATATGAGAATAAAAAACTGTAGATGGCAGCAAATCCTAGCTTACAATTTGCGTCTCCTTCTATTACCATCATCCCACGAAGCTTCCCTACGCATAATCGCGCGATCTCCTCGCCCTCGGCGGTTCCCTCGACACCATCTAGAATCCCACCTTGTACTATACCATTGATGCACTCATACAAGAGTGACATGGCAGTGGTTTCCTTTATAATCTTAGTTAAAGGCGGAAGCAACTTCTTGATCAGCCGAGGTTCCAATGGAGTTAATGTTGCGAACTGCCACTACTTAGCTTATATAAAATAAAACAATACTAATATACTTACTAATTTAATGATTTTAATTGCCATCCAGTTATTACCTCCTTCTACAAGTAGGTCAAAAAGCCTAGGGGCTAAAGAAAGGAAGTCTTGCGGTCTCCGCCATCCTAGTTCACATACAACGTTCACTATGGCGGCTGTAACACTAGGGTCCTCATGCTCATCAAGTAGCCTTTCTTTGATCTTTGGCCATGCTGGCCGTAACGTTTCCGGATAGACCAGCGCAAGTCTGTATAACGTAACGACGGTCTTCTTTCGTATTGCGGCGTGAGAATGAGTCAAACGCGGCAAGAGATCTGATAAAATCGAATTTGCCATCGAAGGATTTATAACGTGAGGGATGGCCATAAGTGGTAAAGAGATGACCGTGGGAGTTGGGGATGTGATGTCCTACTCCATATTTAATCAATCAATTATGGGTACAGCTACAGCGGAGTATTTTCTATACTTTCTTCAGTTGGTTCTCGGCTAACATCAACACCTCCGTGTCCCGGCGAAAGCTCTGCACAGCAGCAAGGTACGCTGTTCGTTTGTGCCGATATTTTTGAGAGGACATGACCTCTAGGACATTGAACGAAGCCCATGACATGTCATGGCCGAACATCTCAAGATAGGTGAGCTTCATGAGAGCCGTGGATTTTAGGTCTGGTATTCCTTAGTATGCTATCCTCCCCTAACGTAACCGGCTTAAACTTCATACCCATATCATTGCTCTTTATTTCCTTCCTACATTCCTTCAAGCTCATTTGAATGTACTCTTGCTCGGTGCCTTTATGAGTCCGCAGACCTCGAATGAGGTCATATAACGATTTCTCGAACCTTAATAAATCCCTAGTTAGCTTCCCGACATACGGCATGGTTCAGGGGCATGGCTCACATGGCGGCGGTATTTCTAGTAGGATTTCAGTGTCAACTAGCTAGGGTGTACGAGGCCGAGGGGTTGGTGGGCGGTAGCGGGAACAGCCAGCAGGCATGTTCATGGATGTTGAGAGACCATGAACGTATTTGGGAGGAGATATCCGGTCGCTCTCATCAGGGTTCGTTCCTCGCAAAAAGAAAGCCCCGCGAGTGCAGCGAGTATGGCTATTTCATGCACGAGGATGACCTCGACATGCACCACGATTGAGCAATCGCTCGCGCCGTGGTTTCTCCGAGAGCTCATATTCAACGCCATGCCAAGCATCCTAAAGCCAGACATCATCCATACTACGCATAGGTTTGAGCAGCGTTGGGTCCCCTTGGATATTTCTCCTTGACATTAACATTTACCACTTCCAAAATGTCCGCCTCACTACTCGAGCCTCCACCCCACATTTCCCCACAAACCGCCCTCTACATGTCTCAACAAGCTCCACGAGTTCTACAAAGCTCTCCCACGAGCTCACTACCCTGGCCAATTTCGCTCCTCCTTTCCTCCGAAACCCCAGAAACATGGATGATTCATGAGAACCTCCTTCTCTCCTCTCTGCGAACTAGCGACGACAAGTCGGCCCGCCTCTGCCTCGACAGAATGACCGCGCGCTTTGGCGGAGAGAACGAGCGCGTTATGGCGCTAAAAGGCATGTACGAGGAGGCTGTAGCGGTAGATAACATAGGTCTGGAGAAGGTTCTTAAAAAGTATGAGAGTATACTTAAGGCGGATCCCACGAATATGGTTGGCTTGATCTATGCTTGGATGTTACGGATCGTCATACTGACCATACTAAGCCAATCCGAAAACGACAGGTAGCGCTTCTTCGGTCAATGTCACGCCCTGCAGATGCTATTGCTGCGCTCGTCGAATTACTCGATGCCTCACCTACGGATGCTGAAGCTTGGGCCGAGCTATCAGATCTTTACGCTACGCAGAACATGTATGCGCAAGCCATATATAGCTTAGAGGAAGTTCTATTGATCACGCCGAATGCGTGGAGTGTAAGTCCACGGTACCTTATTACACATGTTATGTACACATCAAGTAAGCTAAATTAAATCTACGTCAGACCCACGCACGAATGGGCGAACTCCTCTACCTCTCCGCTACCGCGTCCTCTCCTAACAGTAGCGACGGAAGTACCCTTAAAGGTCTTTCAGAATCCATGCGCCGCTTCTGCCGCAGCATTGAGCTCTGTGACGACTACTTCCGAGGCTACTACGGCCTTAAACTAGTAAGTCCTTACCGGTCATTCCTATATCCCATGCCCAACCCTAACTTTCATATCCGATGACTAACGCCACTCCTAGACAACGAAACGTCTCCTATCTCTTCTTCCCGATCACTCCAAGCCTGCCCCCTCATTCTCAGATCCCATATTCGGCGACCTTGCACCACCCTCCATTTCCGCCGTCCAGAAACTGCACGAGCTCGCAACTTCCAAGCTTGCAGAAATCGTGCGGAGAGGTTCAGCAAAGGAGCCTGGGTGGGGCGGCTATGATGAGGCGGAATTGATTGCTGCAAGGGAGTTACTAGATAGGGATGCGCAGAAAATCGAACGGTGATGATAACGACAGACTAGTGTGTTCCCACAATTCATGTAAAGATACCTCACGTAGAAAATGAAATTGTTTAAATTATCACCGGTCAACAAGAAGGTTCATGTGACCATTTCGTCTAGTCTATAACACGATTTTCAGTTAAAGCGCCACTTTCACGGAAATCCCCCAAGCTCATACATACTAAAGAGTGGTGAGTTTATTGCTGCGTTATGTGAGGTTCTGGTGTCCTAAAATCCGTGCGTGGGGTTGCTTTGTACTTGTACATATTGAGGGATGAGAAAAATGAATTGCAAGCACAGACGTTTGAGATAGTCACCAAGTCAAGTGAACCTCAATAGGCTTTACAGAAGTATATAAAGAGATCATAAAGAACCCAAAAGAAAGTTCTATATGCTTAAAATCAGAACATGAACCACTTGATATGTTCTTCTCTTAACTTCATCAGAAGCCTCCCTGTAATGCTTGTTGCAAGGCAGCGACCGGAAGGAGACACTCTTTGCACACGTGACCTCTTTTATTCGCCAAAAGAGGAGTGTATGATACGAGCCCATATATATGCATGGACAGTGGTGAACATACATTGTGACCACCAACCCAAGCAAACTGCAAGCCCCCAACTAGCATTCACACCGTTACTACATATACAATAGCAGTCAACAGTAACCTGAATGAAGGAGTGTCTCATCAATCAGTATTATCGAATCTACCATCCACGAGCCAACAAACCAATTCAGTCGCAAAAGGCATCCCGCCACCACGGCCACCAGATTTAGGCTTTGCACACTCTCGTCCCAAGCCACCAAAGCTCGCTCCAAATGGCCCCTGCCCCCCAGAGAAAGCTGAGAAAAGACCTTACAGTATCCCCATGCAATTACTAGCGACCCATTTTTTATCTCCATTACCACAGAGAGCGAAGAGAAAGTGTATGCCCACGCCATGCTGCAAAAAAAGCCTCAAATCAGCAACACTAGTAGAGAAGGTTATTATAATTACATCAAGAGAAGAAAATGGGTTTTATCCAAAGAGTCTAGAATATTAGAACGTCCCATGGTTAGACGTCATCGTAGTAGAGATCCCCGAGCGTGGGCTCCGACGATCCTTTCTTACCCACACCCCATTTATTGCGCCGCGAACGCAATGACGACCAGTTTTCTTCTTCGTCATCCTCATTTTGGCCTTTGCCTTTCTTTAAGATACCTTTAATTTTGCCGTCCTTGCCTTTGATATCGGGCGCCCCGCCCGAGGCCTGGAGGGTCATAGAGGAGACGGACGAGGTACCATCGGCATGCTGATTGACGACGGGACGGTAGCGAGAGGCTAGACCGACGTTGGAGCGCTCAGAAGGAGCGAGGGAAGGAGCATAGCCCGGCAGACCGGCCGGTTGGAAGTTGTGAACAGAGGGTGTGTAGTTGTTTATTGGAGCAGGAGCACCCCATTGAGTTGGAGGCGCAAGCATGCTCATGGTCCGTTGCTGTGAACCACCAGGTGCATTGCTGACCACCGACATTGGACGCTGCATAGCCTGACCGTTAGGTGAGAGAAAGTTGCCTTGCTGAGGCATACCCATTTGCATGCCTGGCATTCCACCCATGCCTCCAATCTGCATCTGTTGCATTTGGTTTTGCATCACAAGCATCTCTTTAGCCACAGCTGCGGCGAACTCCATCGTATTGATCTGCCCTCCTTGAGGTTGCATCATCCCAAAACCCATCTGGTTGCCCATCATCTGTTGATACATGAGCTGTTGTTGCATTTGTTGGAATTGCTGCATTTGCATTGGTGACACCTGTGGTTGTGCCGGTGGCATCCGCATCTGCATTCCCTGCATCAGAGGTCCGCTCTGGCCATAGCCAAAAGTGCTCCCTGGGCTCGCTCGTCTGACTTTCTTTGCCCGTTCTTCCTCCTGGATGACGCCAATCAACCCCCCCGGTGGAGCAGGAGGAGCAGCGCCAGGCCCACCATAAACAGATCCTGGACCCATGCCCATGCCCATGCCCATGCCGCTCGGGGGGAACATGTTATTGCCACCGAATGCAAGCGACTCGCGATTTGCGGGCCTAACAAGGCTTGCACCGAAATATGGATCGGCTGGGAGGTGTTTAGCGAAAGGCGGGAGGCTCGATTGCGCCACTGGGCCAGCATTCACACCTGCGGAAGCAGGACGATCAGGCAATGTGTTCTGACGAGTGTAAGATGGCGTGGCATCTGCGGGTCTTGTTGGAGGGCGAGCCTGCGTGGGGAATCCATGCTCTTTGAGAATGCCTAGAGGAACATCTTCATCTTCCCAGTCATCGGTGCGATTAATGAACATCTCTGGGGGGTAGCTGCTGCCGTTTAAGGCAGGTGATTCAGCCCGACTACCCAAGCGATCGCCGTCACCATTCGTTGTAGTCTTTCTCATAATCTCCCGGTTCATCTGCAATTGCCGTTCTTGCTTTCGCCGAAGCTCTTGCTGTTGTTCGATAACTTTTGCCTCGTCCTCATCGTCGTAGTCGTCCTCATCGTTTTCGCTGTCGCTTTCCTCAACCGCTGGTTTTGAAGCCGAAAGTTGCTTCTGCTTGCGGAACTGGTCTTCCCTCATGACCCTGCGAGCTGGTGCACTCTCCGCAAATTTTCGAGCCGCGTTAGCCGAGGCAATCGTTGCTGGGTCGAAGAGTGGTTTGTCATCTTCATCTTCAGGCGTCGGTCCAGCAGTTAGTCGGGCAGGAGCACGAGGGGCAGAGGAAGCTTTTGTGTCCGCAATGAGCGATTCTCTTTCATTTTGAGATTTCTCAGGCAAACGAAGTTGTGCTTTAGGGGTCGTATTGTTGGAGGTCGATCGTGATGACATTGGAGTCTGCAGTGAGGTTACAGATGATGACGATGTTGAGATTGGTTTTCGGTTCACGGGGTTGTCTGCTGAGTTCGCGTTGTTTCCGAGTAAGCTATTTCTGCTCACGGAAGATTCACGGACCACCCTCGCGTCGTCGTCCTCGAAAGAGCTAGACGAACGAACCATCCCCTTTCCGCTAGTTCGAGGCGCGCCGTATTTCTCTGCAGTAGGTGTTGGTGTTGTGATGTAGCTGTGTGGCGGGACGGGTGGTGGGCGGCTCTCGGAATGGTATTCAGTAGGCGAGGCCATCAATCTCTCATTCGAGTCTCGACTGTCCCATGAGATCGGTGATGGCTCAACACGAAGCGATCTGTCGAGCTGTAAGGGTTCTGGCTGGTAGTTGCGTCTGCCGGAGACTAAGGATCTTGCAGGTGCAGTTACAACAGGTTCGGACTCCTGCATGATGTTGGTCAGCAATTGAGTGATTGAACACGACAATGAGAGATGCCAAGGTCAATGGTTAGCAAGCTTGGATATCCGAGGAGATCCGCAAGATTTATTTCTCATAGGGAGCACTTCACTTACAGATCTGACAGCAGAAAACCTTGCACCGTCCATCACCGTGCTTTGTCGCTTGTTAAAGTTACTAAACATATCGTCGAAGCTAGAACCAAAATCGGCCGAACCGAGATCGAGCTCGGACTCTACTCGGGGTGGTATAGCGGTGCTTGCGTAGCTGGATGTGGTTAAAGCCCGACTCCTATTCCCATTTGTATTACTGCCAATTGGTGTCTGCACTTCGTTTACTTCCCCCATCATATCCAACTTCGATGCTGATTCGGATGCTTTGTGGTTTTTGGAGAATGTGAAGGTTCTTGCAGCATCGCGTATAGAAAATGTGTGGGAAGATGAGGGTTGGTGATGTGGCTGTTTGTTGATGTGTGCGAATAGGTTATCTGAGGGCTCTGCCTCGGCAGATGAAGGTAGCGTTGAGCTCGAACTGAAACGTGCCGACGAAGAGGATGTATCATATACTCTTGAGAGCGCCGAATTGGCTCCGCTACTGCCATTACTAGCCCTTAGCATATTTAGTAGGACGGGGAAGTGTCAGTAAGTGTATGACTTACCTGTTACTGGCCCCAGAGTCATCCTCGAAAGAATGTTGACGAGCTTTTTGTGATGGCGATGTGAAAGGTCGCGCTGATCCACTGAGTCTGGAAAACCTGGACTTTTCTGCCTGCCTTCGTTCAGCGGCCTGCTTTCGCTCAGTGGCCTCATCTCGAGGGATTAGGCGAAAGCCTTCTGATGGAGTAGTGTCCGACGGCACGTCAACATCTTCTAGAGCATTGCCCGAAGATTTGCGCCGCGGAAATACTTTAGGTAGCTTGACAGGCATATAGACTTTAGCAATGTAACCTAATATCTACTTCCTAACGACACTACCAAAATTACTGTGTTTTCCGGAGACACAGGAATGCTTTAAAGGACTAAGGTATCCAAACGTTCATCAGCCTGGTCGATGCTAACTATGACGGCGGTTTAGGCAGAACGAATATTAAGTATATGTGTACGGCGAGTGCGAAGGCTTAGACGACGTCGTGGAGGTAATGAAACGAATGGAGCCGCTGGATTGGAAAGATGCAATCTGCAGATGTGGAGCTCTGATTAGCACCTGTATTAGAATGTATAGCAGCGTAACCGTGTTCTCTAGATCCTGGGTCCAAGTTGTCAATGTGTACAGTTGTGGCGATGGTGTATAAATAAGCTCATCCCCCTGTGTTGTCAAATCTGCTGACCAAGGTTGCCGCCGGCTGGAAATGCTACTGTGCCGTAAGAGTTGTCCAAGATGCCCAGAAAACAAGATCTGTATAGTAACGGAGAGGTCTTCAGTTGACGCCTAACCCAGGAGATGTCGGTCGCAGCATTGGAGTTGAGCGCGCAGGCGGTGTTGTTGAGGGTCTCGAATTTTGTCGGCCACCAGTGGTATCAGGAGAAGAAGACGGCACACTTACCGAACGGGAAGCAGCAGTATGCAGAACTGCGAAATTAACAAGGAGAGTCGTCAGAACAAGGGACGGGAAAGCCGAAGGAGGAATGGAAAAGCGGTGGGTGCAGGTAAGCGTCAAGCCTTGAAGCACGGGAAAGTCGATGTTCTCCCGGGATCAGGAGTTCGCGGCGATGATGTCTTTGCGGGCACGCCCTGTTCAATAATACGAAGTCGTTCCGCTTAACTTTCGAGCCGCTGGGCAAGTGTTTATTGATCGAGGATACCGCCGGCCATTATTACTTTTTGACGCTGGCCCTCTACATAGGAGGCGTAAAGCGACTCAACCCACGGCCCACCACCGCTATTCATGCGTTGCTGCGTCGATCCAGCATGGGGGGCAGGTGCAGACAACAAAGTCTTAGCTTGGTTGTGCAAGCATCAACGACGCCACGACTCCGCCTCCCGTCCTTCCAGCTTCCGAACATGCCATCTTGGGGGCAACCAACGAGAGGCACGCTGCCGCACAACGTGTTGATATCTGGCCCGATCAATGCTTGTTGTCCTCGCCATGCTTGCCATGCTCAGCTACGCCGAGGTCACGACAAACGATATCAAATCGGGTACGGAACGCATCAGGTGCAATCGGCTAAGCCATCCTTTCGGTGTTTGTTTCCAGCACCTCGCGGGCTGCCCAGATTAGTGCCTCTGGAGGAAAAGCAGGCGGAGCATTGACTGGCTGGAAGCAACGAAATCGTGCACACAGGGGTATCCAAAGCAGACTTCGACCAGGGGCCGCTTCCCTCGTGCATGGCGCGAATTCGGTAACGATTCAGCCACCGATCCAGGGTGTCACGGCCGAACCTTTCAATGCGTGTCAGGCCACTGCCCTTGTTTTAAGTCACCAAAGCTCACCTTTTCCTTTTCTCTCAGCAATGGCCTGCATCGAATGGATTCTGCTCAGCTATCAGAGAAGGCCGTGGACAGGTTTTTCCAACGGCGCTCTGTATGATCAGCATAGACTATCGTACCCCGCTGACGCGGTCAAGGCTCTCCTCAATGCCGTCGGGAGTGAGTGGCTTGCATGGAACCCGCATTGTCGACCTCGTAGCCGGAACAAGGAAACTTACTGAGCTGCTTGCCGCTAGAGATGAGGAGTTTGATATTTTGGCAGTAGAACCGTATGCCAGAATGAGAAACGAATTAGAAAGAAAGCAACTTAATAAAGTCATCGTTCAAGAAGGCCTATCCACCATGACACCTACAGAGAACGCAACGGTAGATGCTGTGATTGCTGCTCAGGTACGCAACTATCACCTTGTCTTCCTTCCAGGTTTTTTTCTTCATGTACAACACATCAGCCTTGTTTTGACACCCATGTTTCTGCGGTGGCACTCTTCCTAGTGCAGCCTTTCTTTCAGACACACCCCAACCGTGCACTGCGGTACTGATCATGCCTTCTCTCTCTAGTACAGTGAACCTATCCTACGAGTTCAGGTCTTTGTTTCTGCAGTATAACCCCACTTTTCCTCTATTCATGGCCGCGTAATCCACCCAACTTTCTCTCGTAATCTTGCCCTCTTTGGTGTTGCAGCATGAGCATAGCAGGTTGTTGAGCGCAGTTGTGATCCCACTTGAATGAAGTGAGACACCGTGCTCTGCCTTTTCCCTCTGAATTGTTTCAGTTTTTCGTGAGCCCAACTGTATGCAGTTTCTAACCGCATTTTTCACAGGCTTTTCATTGGTTTGCTAACTTAGAGACGTTAAACGAAATCGATCGTGTCCTCAAGCCCGGGGGTGGATTTGGTATGATTTGGAATATTGACGACTGTCAGTAGAGTTTTACACCCGTGCTTTACTGCCATCAGGATTCTTCTGCAGCTCCGATAGTTCAAATATCATCTGTCGTCCAAGTACCGTCCATTCTATGTCTCAAAGGAAAGAAGTTACTTTGCTATCGAGACAACCGCAGTATTTTGGCATGGTTAGTGGTTTAATGTCTTCGGGAAAGGACAAGATTCTAAGACCAAGCCATAAAGCTAGTCAGTGTTGTGCTAACTTAGACAACAGAGAACGAAGAAGACCTTCTACAAAGCGATCAACAGTGACGATGTGGAAATGAATGAAAAAGGCGAGGTCGCCTTCCATGGAATGACAGTCTCTAAAAAAAAAACGTCTAGGACTCCTAGGAGAGCATTTCAACATGCAGTCATAATAATTTTTCACAGGAACGGCCTTCCAGACTTTGATAGGCTCGAGGCGCCCTTCTAACGGTATCCCCAGCCCGTCAAGTGGTATTAAGTATAGTACAAGGAATGTTTTGCCTTCCACCAGAATCACCAAATGTCTGGTTCCTTTCACCAATGATGTCCAGACCACAAATCCTGAAGAAAGATGAATCCAAAGTAGAAAGAAATTGATCTCCACGAACTCCAGGCCCCTTCCATAGCCTGCCGTCCCTGGTGTCGTCTATTCAACGGATCTCCGGGCCTACACGCGCCCAGAATACGGGGCCAAAAGCGATTACCAGCTGCAGTCGCCTATCCTCACTCGCCCATCTCGCCATGCGTTCCTCTTCAGCTTTCTGCTTCTCCGCTTCCAGTCCCGAAATAACTTCCAGCGCCAGCCCGGATCCTCTACAACGATCTTCAAGAGTTATTTGTGTATGCCAAGCAGCTTTCCATGTGGCCAAACGCTCCGCTATCTCCCTCCTCCACTGCGCTGTGCCAAGTATGAGTGAGACGTGGCTAAATTCAAGATCTATGTAAATAAGGATCACTTACTGCTAGGGATGAACAACTTTGTAATGTGGCCCAAGATTGCCAGGGGTGGGCCGTTGTTCTTGATGTCCCACTCGAGTTGCTGTTCACAGTACTTCTCAATAACTCGTTCGACGGTTTCGTTATTCATGACATCGCCGTTATGGCAGAAGATGAATGCATTCTCGAGCTTGTCTGCTGAGATCATAGCTTGATCCATGTCTTACGTGTTGGGATGAGCTTTCGTACTGTTTGTTATTGTTCGTTACTGTGGGATGGAGATTGAAAATAGCCTGAGGTTAAATGGAAGAAGTTTCATAGGTATGAAGTGAAGAGTAGACCAGTCTTGGTAGAAAGCAGTCACACTATATACTTGATACCGGTCTGCGTGACTGAAATCGAGTAGATAACGGACGGATTCACTGCAATTCTGCACACATTCATGACTTCATCTGCTCTAAACGAGCGAGAAAGGGGCAGCGACGGGTAAGGGACTGGGGACGCACTCCATTCACTCGATACCCACGAATTGCTGCCCATAGTGAAGAAGCTTGCTGATGCAGTCAGGAGAGAACTTGGAGGTACCTACCGCCCCACTTATGGTTGTGCCTTCGATAAGGTGTGTCGCAGAGGCATAGTGCTCCAACAACGTTAAATGGCTAAATTCATTCCAGGGTTTTACCTAAACTGTGTTTTCCGCCGCGCTTCTTCCAACCCCTCATCCTAAATCGAGCAAACCGGAGATGCCAATAAGCAAGTAAGCCAAGCTCAGAGACCTCCGCTTGCTTGCTTGCCCAAAGCAAGCCCTCCGGCTTGGCTTGCTTGGAGGCTTAATATATTTTATATAGAACTTTGGTGTTATACATAAAATTAAGCCTCCCAGGCCTTTTATCAATATTCAATATCAATATAAGGCCGTATTGGAATTGATATTGAAACCAAATTTTATATTGAAACTTTTACTGAATATTGAATCCAAATTACTTATATATAATGTCCCGGCACAG
>Ga0307507_10001627_pt1 | contig 49764 bp, 14 predicted proteins | sample 7_EM_MG_FD_207223 | JGI IMG/M metagenome (GOLD analysis project Ga0307507, IMG submission 207223) | Populus trichocarpa ectomycorrhiza microbial communities from riparian zone in the Pacific Northwest, United States - 7_EM | ecosystem: Host-associated > Plants > Roots > Unclassified | place...
AATCCTTAGGGGCAGTATATTAATTATATATAGGTATTGTAATACGGCTCTTATATAGCAAGAATATAGTGTTTCTCTAGGTCTAGACTGTCTAGTAGGGGCCTTACTAGATAGTGGTTCGTATTGCCGCAGTTATACTGTATAATAGTTAAGTAGCGGACCCCTAGTAGGGGTCCTTTACCTCTCCTTTACTTCTTACTTCTTCCGTTTCCACTTTCTCTAAAATATTTAGAACTTCCATCTCCTGTATTTGCTCCCTGGCCACTACTTATTTTATATAGAGCTTTCTATTTCTATGTCTTATGTTCCTACTAGCCTTTCTAAATTTAAGTCTGTTATTGCCTCCAGTTCTTCCCCCGTTCTTGCCGGTTGGCTATATGCCCCTTATAAGCCAGCTACATATGTTATATTTACCGCGTTAAATCTAATTCTTAATTATCCCAGCCTTAAACTTGCTGTAGCTGTCTATAGGGGTCTTCCTACTGGGCGTCCTCTTCCTTATATCCTATATATCCCTTATATCCCTGTTCGGTCTAGTAATGTCGCGCAGTGTCGCTTTTGGCCCATTAAGGCTTGAAATAGCTGGCTTAGCCCCCTAGTATTAAAGGTAGGAAATGCTAGGAAGATACCTATATCCCCCTAGCTTATTACCTGTTGTTTCTATTTATATAACCTAGCGTGCAGTTGTTCCCGTAGCTGTTAAGCCCTTTCCTTCCGTCTCCTATATTTAATGCAGTCTTCTCTCTCCTATGCCTTATGTGTGCTTTGGTGACAGTTCGCGCATTTTATTTGGTCTTAATTTATATATTGTCTTATATTATAGGGGCCTGCACAGTAGCCACAGCACACCTGTACTGTGTATGTGGATTGGGTGTGTCTCCATTATATATAGCAATAATATTGTTCCAGGTGTAGTCTGTGGTTGTAGAGCCTTATATTATATATAAGGCCATTTATAATTATTCCTTTTTGGATAAGGAGTTTTTGCATTCCTAGTATATATACGCTAATAATAAGGGAGCCATGCGTTCGTCTATTGTTTCCCTAGTAAGTCTTTAGCGCCCCTTATATCCTCTTATTATTCTTATTATATACTTAGTTTGTATTTTCCTGTTAAAGCCATTAGATTTGGGTAATTATAAGTCCTAGTATAAGGCGTTCTGTTTGTTTTACTATCTCTTGTATAGTTACTATATTGTCCGCTTAGCGTCCCCTTTCTACCCTAAGGCTTCTGGGAACCGACAGGACTTTAACTAAGTAATCTTTATAAAGTACTTTTATACCAATACGCTCTCCTAGCCTGTCCTTTACCCTTACGGCCTGTTCCTTTGCCTGTTAGTCCTTTAGGGTAACTCTAATGTCTCCACTTCTAAGGTGTTAGACTGTGACGGTGTTATAGACCTCTTTATAAATCTTTATAAGAACTTCTGTTTCTAATTATCCCCTAAGTTCCTCTGCCTTTTCTATATTTGGTTATATTATAATTATATACCCGGTTGTTGTCTTTAGGGGGGTAGGTTCCCTATGCTATAGAAGCACAGCTACGGCGGCCTAGGTACAGTTTGCCTATTAAGGGGGTTTTTATTTATCTTTAATTTTGTTTAGCCGTTAGAGGATTTAATTAAGGGTTTGCTAGAGGGGCGCCTAAGGTTTATTAGACTAGAGCCATTCTACTAGCTGTATTAGTTTATAATGGCTAATAGATACTCCCCTATAGTTCCAGATACTAGACGCGTCTAATAGGCTTTATATTTTATTAAATGCCTTCTTAATTAGGGTATTTCCACTTTCTGGTATAGTATTCACCCATCCTTGTTATTGTTGTGGGGGGCTATTATTAGGTATGGGTCTGGCGGTTATGCGCGACTGTATACCACCGTCGTTCCACCTGTGCCTCCCCTGTAATGCATGCATCTTAGGGGATTATCAGGGTGTTTTTCAGGGTTCTTTTGGTTGGTTTGGTCTTTTTGGGCCAGGTGCAGCAAGAGCTCCAAAAGTCTTGGTAAGATCGATGGTTAATTTTCTAGGAGAATATATAGGCGGAGGCGTACTTAGGGGTTAATTTTTGTCCAAATTCTTATTAGAGGCTATGTCACGATGACGATATATCACATGCGAACGCTAGATGAACAAGCATCAGATTCGTAGAATTGATAGCTACGTACGGCTGTCGTGGAGACTCAAGAGGATTGCTGGAGAGCTCAACAAGAATGCAGCTGCGGGCGAATCTATATAGGGGCAATCGGGGCGGACAAACTATCTGCCAAGCGATATCAAATAAGGAAGGGAAAGCTACGCGTCTAGCGTAGCGCGTGTCGCAGGCAGTCCCGTGACAGGCTATATCTAAAGAAGTATATATAGATTAGTGTTAGAAATAATTAATTTTGGTATAAAAAGGGCTGATTTTAATAAAAGCAATATACTGTCCTTTTATACAACCTTAAGCTCGCTATACCTACTAAAAGTCGTCTCTAAAGTTATTGTCCCCCTCACTTAATTACTTACCCAATTACTTACTACCACCGTCACTACCTCTCTACTTTATTACTACCACTACTATTATAGATAAGGCCCCCTAGAGAGGCGTATAAGTCTTTCTATATAAAGGAATGCATTAGATATTATTAATATTACTTAGTAATAGAAAATTAAGAAGAGCCTTATTATAACCTTACCGGGAGAGCACCTGACGCGATTGCGACGCCTTTAACCTCATTCTCTTCAGCTTCACGATCACAAGTTAGGGTTATTCGGATATTTCCATTTGATATCGGCGATCAATCTGCATACGGCTAGTAGGAGGCGTGATCGACACGCGCTTCCAACCGGATGTGCCAGGGTGGTGTAGTGGTTTTGCACAAACGTAGTTAGTCAGCTTGCGGACCGATTGAAAATTCGCACCAACAGAATCACGTCTGAGCTTGCTGAGGTAAAGAGTTCTGCACCGAGAGCACCACCAGGAGCGGCTCTCAGCAGAACGTAATTGGGATTCCTATCCCGCGATCCCCACTCCAATAAGATGCTGCCAGTAATCTTGGTGTCAGCCGCATCTACCTTCTTAGCCTTATCGAGCTGAAAGATGCACTGCGACAATCTTTCTAACATAGGACCGGCCTCGCGGCCGTGTGCGTCGTTGACTTGTTATCGTTCACATTACCCTCCTAACTTTCTGTCGCATTCGCTGAATGAGGGGGAGGCTCAGGAGAACTAAGGTGTGGCTGCATCGACACACTGCCGCCTCCACGGTTCTCGATCCTAATCATTCGGTAGGAACCAAATCCGTAGTGTAATCTACTAAGAGGCTTGGAATCTTCGGTACCTACAGCGCGACGTATTTGAAGGGTCGTTTAAGTAGGCCAGTTATGTGGGTAGGGAAGTCTGATTATGACAGACCGGGCTATTCTCAGGCGTATGAATGATTAACTGGGAGTCACTGTGAAGTTGGGCAGGGCAAAAAATAGAGTTAGGACTAACATGTACTTCAAAGCAGTCATGACGTTAAGTTAGATCACCCATGTAGTTGCTTGATGATGACATGTGGGAAAGCTATATGAAAATGATTGGTGATCAACGAGCGGCTGTATATATATTGCACTCCCTAGTTTCATTCCTTGGTTATCAGTCCAACTTCCGGCTTCACATAATGGATGTGAGCTTCGCCTAGCCTGACCCCTGCCAAGAGTGAGCACAACCCCTTTATGACTGGCCATTAATTATAATGAGGAGAGCTAATAAACTTACCATTATACATAGGAAAGAACCTAATTTGGTTATCAAAAATCATAACCAGGTTAAAGTAAATCTTGTAGTACCATCCACTCAAGCTCCTCTTTAGACAACCGGACCTTTCCAACTTACCCCGAAAATCCTTAATCTGGTTTAAATCTATGGAGACTTTCGCAAGTGGCCTGCAGTCTACATTCTGCTGTTAGTGAACTAAGACTGGCTTCTATATACAAAGACATCCTTACCGCCGTCCTTATATTCTGGCCCTTAGGCGCCATCAACTCCGTCCATATATACGTAAACCATGTCTTCAAACTTCATGCTATAATGCACGCCCACAGTACGGTAATACGGAAAGGAAACCGTTTTAGCATCAGTAAACTCATCTCCCTGTTAAGGTAAATAGGAATACATATAGTCGATCAAGAATAATATAACTAACCTTCTTAACGTACCATTCCATGCAATTATTACAAAACCAATACTCTTCATATCTACCCCACACCCTGGCTGTGCATTAAAACCTAGTAAATTTTAGCCGATAAATGCATTCTTACCGGTGTTCCTCCCTAAAACGTTGCGGTTTATCATCCAAGTCGCGCGTCCATTTCTTCCAGAACATCACTCCGTATACGCAACAAATTTTTCTCTTATTAATCATCCCTCTCATTAAGGATCCTCTAATGATAGCGGACCAACTAAATTCTTATAAGTTAGAAAAAAGATAAATGTCTTATAATATTGAGAGTGCTTACGCATCCAGTGGTTGAATAATATCGGAGTTTTAAAATTATTCAGTGATTCGCTGCTTTAGGTACTGATTAAAGCCGAAACCACCAACAAGAAGGATGGATATAGAATTTCGATATCCAGCTCCGCGTATATTATCAATATGCCGTATAAACAGGACCAGAATTTGTCCAACAATCTTATTAAAGACTTGCTTCACTTCCTCATGGGTAACGGCCAAGGAACCATTTTCAAAACCAACTTCCGGCTTATTAGGCATTCGGTCGTCAACTGGCGGGATTCAGTTTAAATTCTCCTAGCATGTTCTGTGTGCAGCTTACCGTATACTAAATAGTCTTCGCCATCATCGCCAGTGAAGTCTAATTTTATCTATGCACCTTTTAGATACATTCCTTATTGCGAGGTACCACTTACGTTCTCCCAAAATTGTGCCAGAACCTAGAAGGATCAGATAAGTCATTAAGAAATTATAGAAGAATCTTACGTCATAACGGATATTTTCTGATAATCGGGTTTCAAGTTTTTCTTCTACGAACTCTAGAAACTCTTTATCAAGAAACACAGATCCGCAAAGGTCACCATCGCTGATGGCCACCTCATCCAGCTCCAGCTTTGGCATTGGATTCGTGATTTTGTAGGCAGACAAATCCTTTGATCTCATTAGTCCTTTCGCTGATTTTAATCATAAGTGGAGACTGACCACTATGCCCCCTCCAGCGTCGCAAACCACGAAGACATCACCAACGCGGAAGAATTGTAACGGTTGCTAACCCTCATAAGCTTTCATGCTAAATTAGATATCTTTCTCAGAAACATACAGTGGTAATAGTATATGCAGCGGCAGCTTCCGGTTCGCGTATGAGCGAGATGCTCTCAGGGGAAAATCGGATGCCGTAACCCGCACGGTATACACAGTTAAGTATTTTCTCCCGAGCATTATTAGACCAAATTGCTAGAATAGTCAAGATATATGTTTTAGGTGTTGTGTTAACAAATACTATCAATATTTAGTTCCTAGAGAATACTGTTATAGTTTTAGACTAGGGTTACCTTAGCTCCACTTTAACTCTTCCACCATGTATTCTAAGGCCCTTTCCCTTAAGGCCTTTAGGTACATCGAGACGCCGTCAGTAAGTCGATCCAATTGCCGAACTTCCTTCACATTAGTACATCGCCTAAGCTCTGCAGCGACGTTAACTTAATATGGGTCAAGGAATCTGTATTTATCTCATTAGAATCGACAATAATATTAAAGGGTAAGTTTTACGCGGGGTTCCACAACACACATACAGCTTAGAGAATGCGATTCTATCGTCGTCATGCTGGACGTTAAAGCCGTATTTAAACTCGCCATTTTCATATTTAAATAGACTGATATAAAATAAGCGTACCGCGAAGACGCGAAGCGAGTAGAATAGAGTACATTGGAATCTTTGGAGATTGCTCAAGACTTTGCCCAGGCCAGCCGTCTTAGATAATGTGGAGAGGCACATTAGTAGACTGAACCAAGTTAGGACAACGCGTAACATAATATGCCGTAAATAAAGTACGTACACTATCTCCGGGGTTGTATTTAGCATAGCCAATGGCTAAGAAAGTGGTACTAAAATCGGCGGCAATCTTAAGGCATAAGTTATTAGTGGCGGGGAAGGCGCAGGTTGGAATATTGCAACTTACCACTATTCTTTCCGGCATTCTTCTGATTTCGAGCTTCCCCTACTAAAGTGTTAATAACCGTCTATCGAGAAATTCGAGGGGTAAATGAAGCTGTTAAAGGACCCATTAAGCTCCAGTTGTGGGGGTGCTAGCATCCAGAGCTGAATGCAATCTCAGCCACTAAGGCAGATTCCGAGACTTTTCGCACCTTCAAAAAGCTGATACGCTAGATGCACGAAGAAAAAGCAACAAATATCACGCTATTACTAGGAAAGTGTCCCGCAAATGGTTAGGTCCTTAACCAGATCTGACCGGTGTAACCTCTTAAAAGCCGCTTATTAAAGCTGTGCATTTATTCCCTATATTATTGGTATACAGTACTTGTGAAAAAGTAATTATTGTGGATCAATCTGTATTATATATATTTACAAAGCAAATCCTTAATCCTACCCCAATCTTTTGTCCGCAGATCTAGCTTATACAAGCTGCTTAGTTGATCCAACCCTGTTCGCAATCACGATGTACGATTGGAACCCTCAGTATCCCGAGTAACTACCAAACGGCCGTCGATGTCGAGGTCAAGCAAGTAATCCTCGATAGGTTGGTTGGCGACAATATGCTCGTTTACTTCCAGGAACTTTTCAATCACTTTCGACTCGATTTCGTTTCTTATTGCGGCGTCGAGACTGCGAGCGCCTAGGTGCCTAATTCAACAGTTAGAGCGCAATGCTACGATGTAGGAGTTGGCTTAGCCACATACACCAAATTCTCCTTTCATTCCCCCAAAAAGCTTTGCCACCAGAGCGTCTTTGAGCTGGGGATCAAATGCTTCTGAGTTGTGCTGCTTTGCGAAGTTTATTTCGCTGAATTTACCAATCTCAGCGTCAAGCGCATTTATGGCGAGGATCTAAATAATATTTGTACAATTTACTTCCATTTCTAAGCGACGGTCCTAATATCTTCCTATAGATAATTAGCGTGGAGAAGAAATAGACTTAATAATTTACGTTATACCCTTATCAAAAATAATTAAGTTTGCATCCATTATCTTAGGCCGTGACTTCTCAATTTTGTTAAGCATCACAATAGCTCTCCAACCGGAGTTGTCTGCAAGGAAGTTGTTGAGGGGTGAGCCTTTTTCATACCTAATAAAGGGCGAGTATAGACCAAACAAATCTGTCTTATGCTTAATCTGTGTTATATTAACGATCATCATTTTGAGATTTAGTAGGTCGCCAAGTTGCCTACCAACCTTAGTCTTCCCATAGCCACTAGGTCCTTTAAGCAATATTAGACAAAGATTGTAAAATAAAACAGGATAAGTAGAAGCTTACCTGCGAAAGTTAGGACTAATGGTTTGTTAGTCAGTGTCATAAGATGTATAAGTAGCCTATTCGCGAGCATCTGGATACCAAGGTCTTGACCGATCATTATAAAAGGTAGACTAAAGAGCTGGGTTAGCTGGTACTCCTTTACAACCTAGATCAATCGGCTTAAAGGAGCGCGGTGTCGTAAACGTCTTCAAATAAAGTACTTGTGCGAGACGGTTAAGGCTTCTTCTACCATCTTTACAATAACGCCATTGCACCACGTTTGGACTGGATCCGTTCTTACTAGATCCGTTCTTAAAGGTGCCCTCGCTTATCTCCATGCATCATTTCCAGGGTAAATTGGTTCCAACAAATATCCCGGAATAACGGCCACATCTGCGCCATCGCCGAGGAGTATACGTAGCACTAACGTGTTATCTTCATCGCGCTATGTGGAATTAATAATGGCAAAGGCAAGCAAAGGGAGCCCTATCTTTGGTTCCCGCGCGTTAACGTCTGCGCCGTAGTCTACCCAAGTACGAACGAGGGCTTTATTGTTTGTCTTAACAGTATAGAACACTAAAGGAACTCCAGCCACCTGGCGATTTATTATGGCAGAAACTGCTAAATATTGAAAACAGTCCAAATATTTTCTAGCATCGTCGTTGGAAAGTCCGTCTTGAACGGCCCACGTAAGCCTCCCCAGAGAGAAGTTCCGGGAACAGCCCTCTTTGGGGTCAAAGGGCTTTACTGCATTTGAAGCGTATTTTTGGTAGTCAGAATCCCTCTAGTTTAGAAGGAGAATGGATATCGGGCGTGACAACTTCCAGGCCGTTGAAGTCATCCGGATTCCAGACTGGACTTTCTGGGCAGTTGTGCGCATTGTGTGTCCCTTGCCGCTAAACTAAAAGCGTGTATAATTCAGCAAAGCACTGCCGGGATTGGGTGAGTTCTACGAATCTGAGTTTGCGTCCTTGATGCCTCTTGGTGTGTCGGAGCCATTATTCTCAGTAATATAGCCTGCGCAATCGATAAGTAAATCTAAGCGCAAACACGTCATGCACAATCTTGACGCGGCTCAGGGCGAAGATCGACCATCTTATCCTCAAAATCAAGGCGATATCGAGTGGTGCTGAGGAGCCGCCGGGGTCGAGATTTGGTCTGGCCTGAGTCAGGGCGCCATGGCCGAGGAAATGGGCATGCAAACATACGATAGAAATAACGGCTTGGTCTACATCGTTCTTGTACACCTAAGACGGCTCAGCAAAGCTACAAAAGGAAGAGCGAGGCGCTGGAAGAAGAAAGGTCGCTCACCTTCAATGCAGCGACGGCGTGCGCCTTCTCGCAGGAGCAATGCTGGAGAACGGCGGCGATGAGGGCACCGTAGGGTCCGTCTGGACCATAGCCATCATCCATGCTGAGGCCGGGCACCCCGGCACGCTGGCACCCTGGACACTGACGGTGATCAGCGCCGGGTTCTGGGCCGGCGACGTACATTAACCCCGAAGAAGCGTTAGGTTACGACGTCTCAAGATTATATACGACGATAGGGGCAGTCTTCTCTGTGAACAATTCTTGGGATGAAGTTACAAGGTGTTGGAGTTGTGCAGATGCAGCGGCCAAGGCAGCGCTTGGTGTACTATGTAAGCATGTGAGCACGCGTGTTGCCCATCTCGCTGGCACTACCCGCTTGCATGTTATCTCAGGTGCCTCAGACCCTCGGTGAGGAATCTACCTCTACACCTTTATGTAGCACTTATGCAGCGCTTATACAGTCCACGTCACGTGCGAGGTCAATTCCTCTCCGAGGGTCTGAGGGAAAATGGGCGCGTTTTGCACCCTCGCACCTCATGCTTTTAAGATGGAACTTCCCCACCATAAATTATTTTTCCCTAAGATTAGGTAAGCTACTTCTCAGCTATAATAAGAGGTAGCTTACCCAATATTGGGGAAAAATGAGTTGTAGTGGTGAAATGCGATCGAGGTTCTGATACAGATGGTTGGGTTAGCCTGGTTTCAAAAATGCATTTTTAAACTTTAAGGCTGTATATTAACCCCTAATACACGGGCTAGCTAATTAAATCAATTAGAATATATAAGAAGAAGAGGTTATAATTTAAATGCATCGATAACTGTAGCTATAGCTACTGAATTGGCCCTGTTATGGCTGCTTGAAAATAGCATACGTTAAAAAAGTGGCCTGGCTTACAGCAAGCACGCGCCCATAATCTCTCAGACGAATTTGGAGGGTTGCAGTTATCTCATAAATCAGACCCCCGGGGAGAAATTGCGCCACGGCGCAGCGCTACTCCGTAGCGCTACGCCTGCAAACTCCTAAGCTAGTTAGACAAGCGCACTAACTCCTACCAAGTCCTGTAAACTCCTGGACTAATTAGATCGCACTAAGAGGAATTTCTCCCCAAGGGTCTAAGAGCTTATGGGGCCTTTTTGTATAAGAACTTAATGTTTCTTATTAGGCGATAACTCTTTTATTATAATACTGTATCTTATACCCTAAATTAACTCTAAAACACTTGTAATTGGAATTAATTAAAAGCTATTTACTTACTCTATTAAATTGAGAAATAATGGACGTTGCTAGCTTAATATATGTGCCCCTATCTAATAATTTATAAAATCCTTTATCTAACGCCCCTTTTGGCCTTCCTCTACCTCCTAATGGATACCTGGATGAATATTCTAATAGCGATATAGACTACCTTAATGATAAGCTTAATAGCGATGCTATTAAGGCTCTTTAGCCTTCCTCTAACGAACCTTCTCCTACTTGTGGTTAATATAATATAAGCTCTAGGGAACGGCAGTCTATGTAATTTAAGCTATAACAGGTGGCTAATATACTACGCTGTGTTGGATGGAGTTTTTAAACCTTTATACTTACTTAGGCTAGGGCAGAAAAGGGTAGAGTGGTTATAATTTAGCACCTCCAATATGCCTAACTATAATAGCGACGGCGTGTACTAATGCGTGCTGTGGATAATCCGCGTATAAGGAGTATCTATTAGCGTCCTTCTCTAGTAGATTCTTTTACTGTAGAGCTTAATAATCTTATCCATTAGCCCTACTTTAGTTAATTTAATTATACTATAGACCTAAAAACACTAGACTTTAAGCTAGCCTTTAAAACCATCTAGGAGGTTGCCCTAATATAGTACGCTATTCTTTTAAATCTTATAAGTAATTAGCGCGCCTACTAAGCTAATTATAACGCTACGCCTTAGTCTAATACGTTATCTAGGCGATTGTTTACTATTACTAGCATAGTATATTATTCTTGGGCTAAAAAGTGATCTAGCTTCCTCTCTATAATACTAGATGTCTATTTAATAGGCTCTGGTATAAAGCGGCGAGTAATTAAGACTCTATTAGGGCTTAGAATATATTATAGTTATTATTAGACTAGTTAGTTAATGGCTAAGATTATTAAGGAGGTAGAGGTATAGTACCTAACTCCTATAAACTCCTAGGCCAATTAGCTAACTTTCTTAGAGATAGCTCTAGTGTTAAGCGTTTAATAAGTAGGCAGTAATTATCTATAATAATATTAATTTTAAGGACAAAAAACGTGACGAAGTTATAGGCCATATAGCTACTATATGGGTAATAATAACGGCGGCTATTATTCTTTGCCCTAAGCTACTACCTTTAGGTTTATGTTAAGGTATACACAATCTAATAATACCGTTTAGGCTTAAAGATATACTAAATGCCCCTAGTATATTTGGTAAAGATAATAGGATTAGGGTAAATATTACACGAAGCCTTATATTAGATGCACTTAAGAGAATTTATATAGATGGCGTTAATACTATATTTAGAGATAGTAATCGCTATCCTAAAATGCCGTATATGCATTGTCTTCCTGTGAATAAGACTACGTTCTGGCAATTTGGCGCTATATTTAAGGATGAGGGTACTATTAAAGGTATATATAGCGTTTATAAAAGTATATTTCTAGACCAGCTTGGTCTATATGCACTAGAGAACCCTACTAAAGCTAGAGCTATTTATAACAACTTCTGTAATTGACTCTAGCTTATCTATAGAGACCAACTTACTGTATACTATATTAGGGCTGTCAAAAATGAGCAAACCCAGGCATGCTAACTATATAATAAACGGGATTGGCTTCTTGGCGTACCTGTATGGTTCCATATATAGATAAATCTACTAAATACTATTGTCTGTACGTATTAGGCACCTGTTGTTTCTAAAGAGGAGGCTTATTATTGCTTACAAGCTAATACTACCATATAGGGTTGCAGTTAATATAGTTAGGAGAATGCTAAATATTACCTAATAGAACTAATTGTTGCATAGGGCTTTACGGCGCGCGTAGTTATATTATTCTATATAGTAATACGACGTAAGGGCTACCTTATTACCTCTAGCAGAGATTTCTTTAAGCAAATAGACCACGTTATTAACGCTATTAGTTCTTTTACATTAGATTAATTTTTGGAACTTATTAAAGACGTCCGTCTAGCCGCCTTTATTGTCACGGAACGCGGGCAATGGCTACAAAGCGTATGTATTCGGGGAGTCTACAAGACGTTGCGCAATCGATCGTAAGGGTCGAGGGCGTAAGGAGGTGATATACCCTCGCGTAGCTGACATAAGCTGTACGCGAGGTGTACGCGAGAGCACGGGGTTCTCCTATAGAGGCCCCTGCGGTCGGGTTCCGTGACACTACCCCCCCTCCTATTGAGGCGGAGCTCCGGCGACGCTGTAGTTGCTATGTACATGTAGGGGGAAATGCTTGGGGTATCTAGAAGAAGGAATATCGTTACAGGTATAATGGGCTCGTATAGGTGCTTCTGACTTAAAGCTTATGGGTTGCTACTATACAAAGGTACTGGGCTATAGAGGGGAAGGAGGCTGTTGGGGACTTGGTAAGGTATAAGGGTGTTGCTAAGGCGCTAGTAGTAAGCAAGCCAATAGCGATTTTCTATCCCGGGGATAGAAAATTCTAATTAGTTGGCTTCTCCTTAGCGTCTAAAATCTGACCAATTAGATAACTTCAACTGGTGGTTAAAGTTCCTTAACATCTTATTGGAGTAGTTACGTAACGGTAATGTATAACGATTTAGCTGTAATGGCTCCCATAGGGGATTAGGTACGAAATCTCTGCTTAGGCCTAGTTTCTATAGGTTTACGTAGTGGAAATCACTAATTAGATCTTTTACGTTTTTAAAATCTTCCTATAGTTGCCATTCTGGCTAATCTATGTCAAATCCTGTGTAGGTAGCTTTATAGTAGAGCCACCGTCCTCTGCCTTTGCCAAAGTATTTAGAGTTGATGATTTGTTTAACGGTCTACTCCTTGTGGTTCTTGTCTTTGTTCTTATCTTGGATTAGTACCAGTGGGGGTTTAGGCTGTGTTTATTCTAGTAGAGGGTTAGGCTAGTAAAGGTATAGTAGCCATAGATAAAACATGGGCCATATCCTATAGGTGGCTAAGGTAGGCGGGAGCTCTAGTTTATATATAGCTCCTCTGTTAATAACTTGTTTAATTTAGTAGGGGCCAAGGTTCTTATAATTAAGTAACTTTATAGGTCTCTATATAGAGATATTGTGTGTATCTAACTATACCTAGTCGCCAACACGTATCTTAGGTGGTGGTGTTCTATAGCAGTTAGCAAAGTAAGCTTGTTTTGCTTGGGCCTAGGCCATCTCTCCTTTATAGTAGTTAAGTAGGTCTTTTATATAGTCTATATATTAATCGGCAAGTAGCATCTTAAGGCGTTTTCTATATAGCAGTTTCTTATCAATAGGCTCTAGTGGCTCTATACCGGATTATGGGTAATATCCTTTATTTACGAAGAATGGGGTAAGTCCTATAGTGGCTAAGACATAGTTGTTTGCTGTGAATTTACCTAGCGGAAGGTGGTCTACCTAGTTATCCTAACTATAGGCAACTACCTATCATAAGTACGCCTTTATACTAGCGTTAGCGTTTTCTGGTTATCCCGCAGTTTCGTAGTGAAAGGATATAGACATCTTAATGGAGATATTAAGGCGTTGGCAGATCCGCCTCTATACATTAAAGTCAAATTACGTGCCTTGGTTAGACGTGATAGAGTTAGGTAACCTGTATAGTTAGTAGACTTCGCGGAAGAAGGCGTTAGCAATGTCGCTTATGGCTACGCCTTCAGTTGGGACATAGTGGCGTTCTTTTATAAGTCGGTATATTATTATAAGGATGTTCTTATAGGTTCGGCCATATCGTTTATAAGGTGGTAGGTTGATAATAAAATCTATAGCGATATCTGCCCATCGTTATATAGGTACTGGTAGAGGGTGTAGCAGTCCTTAGTACTTTATGTGAAATACTTTAGCATATTTATAGCCGTGGTAGGCGCTTATAAAGCGTTCAACTAAGTCTATTATTTTGGGCCAGAAGTAGTATCGGCTGAGAAGCTTATAGGTTCCTCCTTTACCTAGGTAGCCGCTTAATCGGAGGTCGTAGGCCATTTAGATTAGTTGCCATTATAGGTCTTCTAAGTTAGGGATAAATAGACGGCCTCTATAATAGAGCCTGTTCTCTTTTACTTTTAAGGCTGCTATATTAATCTAGCCTAAGCTTCGGAGGTTAGTAGGTAGTGTACAGGTGCTAGCAATCTTTGCGGCAATCAGTTAATACAGTAATGGGTCAATAGGGGTGTTATATACTGCGGTAATAAGTTTGTTGATTTTAGGGGGTAACTCTAATTCTATAGTATAAAGCTGAGGGGCGGTTGGTTCTATCTTGGGTAGTATACCTAGGGCTAAGTTTCGTGCTTTTAGGATTATTTATTGTTGGAATTAATTATAAGGGTCATCTTCTAACTAAGGAAGGTCTTGCGAACGGCGTATTAGGCTATTAGGCTTAGTACCTTATACTCCTAGCCTATATACAATTTTAAAGTTAAAACCAGAGAGGAACTCGTTCTAACGTGCTTAGCATTGGTTTAGTTATTTCGTAGTCATAAAGTACTTAAGGTTGCGATGATCCATAAGGACCTTAGTTGGCTGGTTAGGTTCTACTAAGGAGAGTTCTAGTTAGAATTCCTTAAACGCTTATATAATTGCGAGGAGTTCCTTATTATAGATCTTATAGTTATATTCTTATAGTATAAGCTTAGATAAGTAGAATGCGACTAGGTAGAGGAGACTGTTATTACCTATCTAGAAAAGGATGCCCGCGTTAACGTAGTCTAAGGAGTTAGTCTTAAGATAGAGTTATTGTCCTGGTATAAAGTGAGCTAGGATAGGTGCTTTAGTAAACATATCTTTTAAGTCTTAAAACGCCTTTTCGTATTTAGGCGTCCAGATAAAACGTAAATATGTTTTTCTTCCTTTTACGGAAAAGCCCTTTATTTGTATTATTGCTATAAGTGGTGCTATAACACCTAAGAAGTTGTATATAAATTTCTAATAGAAGTTGGCGAAACTAAAAAAGGCTTATATGTCCTTAATATAGGTAGGGGTTTGCTATCTGGTAATTATGCACACTTTTTTAGGATCCATACGGACACCCTTAGTAGTAATAATTAGTTTAAGGTATTTTACTTCTATAACTAAGAATTCGCACTTCTTTAAATTAATATAAAGTCCTACGTCTCTAAGGCGCTATAGGACCTTTTAAACGTGCTTGGTATGCTTAGAAGGGTCGTTGCTGTAAATAAGTATGTCGTCCAGGTATGCGGAGCAGAAGTCGTTAAGGTAGTCCCATAAGGCATTATTAATATAGCTTTAGAAGCTGCCTGGGCCGTTACATACGCCGAAAGGCATAATGGTGTATTTAAATTGGCCAAAGCGTGATGCAAATACGGTTTTCCATTTATCACCTTCCCGTATTTAAAGGCAGTTAAAGGCGGCGATAATATTAAGTTTAGTATAGATTTTGGCTTAGCTAAGCCGTTTAAGGGTCTCGCGTATAAGCGGTATAGGGTATTAGTTCTTAATCGTAATAGCGTTAAGTCCTTTATAGTTAACGCAGAATTAAATACCTCCTCCTAGCTTTTTAGTAAGGAGGATAGGAGCGGCTGCTGGGGATATGCTGGGATAAATAAACCCTTTGTTAAGGTGCTCGTTAATATACTTTTTAACAACTAGGAGTTTGTCTTTTGACATTAAGTAGGGTCTTTTATAGGGCAGCGTTTTTCCTTATTTAATATTAATAGCATAGTTGTTAGGTTAATGTGGGGGCAGTATATCTGCGCTCTTTTGTAAGCATACGTTAATAAAGTTATAGTATCTCTTAGGGAGGAGCTTGCGGAGTTCCTTATTAGTAAGTCCTTTTTTAAGCTTTATAAACTTCTTAAAGTCTAAGGGTGAAAGTCCGTAGAGTTCTATAAGGGCATTATTTTCTGGGAGGTTAACTATGTCTATCCTATTACTATAGAGGACGTGGTCCTAATCTTTATTAAGCTTATATAGTCGTAATTAGGAGGCTGCGGCAACGGTCCAGCCTTTCCTATATGCTATATGGTAGAAGGCCGCGGCGCTTACGTAGTGGCAGTTAGTTATAGGTGGGGTAATAAGGGTTTCCTTAGGTTAATATCCTAGGGAGTAGATAGAGGCAGCTAGGCCATGCCCTAGGCAAGTCTCTCTATAGTATTTAGAGTTAAAGGTTACTTCTCTCTTTTACCAGTTAATGGCGGGGTTGTATTATTTAAGCCAGTTTATTCTGAGGATAATAGGGTAGTTCGTAAGTGGTATAATATAGGCCTAAAGCTCCTCCTAGTGTCCGTTTATGTTTAGGTAGAGTTATGCCATATAGGTAATCTTTTATGCAGTATAACTACCGTCAGCGAGTTATAAGGCGCGGGCTTTAGCAAGGGGTAAGGTAGGTAGGTTATAAGTGCGTATAAATTAGGTATTTACAAATTTATTAATAGCTCCGCAGTTAATTATAGAATAGGTTTTATATTATTTCTTAACGGTAGTTCCCTCTATAGGTAAGACTATTTACTTCTATCCTTTTATTCTTACTAAGCTATCTATTAAGCAAGCCAATATATAGATCCCTCTATCGTTGGAGTGTCCTAACCTGCGACTTAGGGCTAGAACTTTACGTTTTCCGCTTCCGCGTCTAATTCTACTACCGTTACTGCATCTTCGTCTTGTGCGGTAGCGGCGCGTAGCGACGTATTTAGTGTCCGGGGTATAGGGTTAAATATTTAACAGCAGCTACTAAACCTAGCTATTAGGCAGTTTAGGCTATAGCTATAATAGCCTTCTTAACAGCATCTATAGCAACGCCTTAGCTTCTGGAGTAGCTCGCGCTCTCCGTCTAGTAGCTTCTTTAGGAAGGCTAGTATAGAGAGGTCGATATTAGGACCAGTGGTGTTGCTTAGGGTAGTAGGCGTTGGTGGTTTGGTAGGTCCGGAGGGCTTCTATAGGGAGGTCTTTAGGTGGGGGTTTGCAGTAGTAATCTAATTTAGCCGTTGTTCAATCTTCTATAGGGCTGCTACCATATTGTGAACGTCGTTATAGTTATAGCTGGCGGCTGCGTAACTAAGGCGATAAGTGACTTTTTTAAGGAGATCTTCTTGGTCTTTAGCGTCGTCTTAGGCAAGGACTCCGGTGTATTTCTAGAATTTAATATAGAACTTGTTAAATAATTTAGTAGGACTCATCTTTAGGGCGCGTAGTTTAGCTCAACTAGTGGCTACTAGGTTATAGTCGCGGTATATTTAGTTAAGGTCATTAAGGACTTCCTAGTAGGACTACCACTTTTAGGAACTGCTAGTCTCCCATTAAGCAAAAAGCCTATTAAACGGGATACCCTTTATTCGTCTAATAATATAGCCAATCTTGGTATCTTCTATGGGGAAAAGGTAGGCGCTCTAGGTTAGTTTCTTACAGGTTTATATCTTCTAGTAGCTATATTCTTTACGGTTACCCTTAAAGATTAGGGGATTAAGGTAGCGTATATTAGACCCTATAGTGGTAGTTTAGGTTTAATTATTATGGCTTTTGTTATCACTGCTGCTGTGGTAGGGGTTCCCGTTAGGTAAAGCTGCTCGGCGCTAACCTTCCGTCGAGCATTAAGTAGGTGAGGTTGCCGGGGGCATAGAGGCTTGGGTGGCGTTATATATAGTAAAGAGGTATCTAGTATTGTTACAAATATGCTTATTAAGCTGAGATTATAGGTATTTGATTATACCCTCTCTTTTAGTAACTATAGCAATAAGTATAATCTTAGCCTTCTTTAATCTCTTAGCGTGTGTTATTAGCGAGCGCCTTATAAGCTTATAGGTCTTAGATAATATTATAATCTTAAGCAGCACGCATCTCAGCTTATATAAGCTTTAGATAGTAGTTCTATAGAAGGTAGTAGTATTTATTAGGTTCTTATGCTACCATTTTTATAAACATCTCAGCGTCTCGTATCTTGATCTTAATGGGTGGTAGCCCTTTGGCTTATTTATCCGTGGTTATATAGTTAATAAAGGATAAAACATTATCAATATTCCCCTTGTGGTTATTGTAGTCTTTTAAGCCACTAGGCTTCCCTTTAAGGGTTAAGGCTAGGGCTAATAAATTAAATCCTCCTAGGACTAATTAGTGTCGTGATTTCAATATAGGTATTAGGTTATTCTTTAAGTTTAACATAGTGGCTAGTAAGGAATTTCGTCTTACTATTATTAATTCTTTAGGAGTACGAAGTAAGGTAATTCATGGATACACTACTTCTGGCAGCGTCTGCGGTATTATAGAGACGTAGAATTGGTTGTAGGCTAAGCGTCGGTGAAGAAAAAGGCGCAACGTAATATTACGGAACGCGGGCAATGGCTACAAAGCGTATGTATTCGGGGAGTCTACAAGACGTTACGCGATCGATCGTAAGGGTCGAGGGCATAAGGAGGTGATATACCCTCGCGTAGCTGACATAAGCTGTACGCGAGGTGTACGCAAGAGCATGGGGTTCTCCTATGGAGGCCCCTGCGGTCGGGTTCCGTGACATTTATATTAGATATATAGAATAGTAATAGCTCTAATAAGCAACCGCACAATAATATTAAATTCCGGATAATATGTTATATACTTTAGGAGGTTAAGCTATTTCTAACTATTTGGTATACTGTTAAATATACTAATATAGGTATACTAAGGCACTTTATTAACCCTCTTATTGTCTACTTTTTTAGCGCGTCCTAGCTTAATTATAGCCATAAGATGTTATTCTATTAATAGAATCTCTCCTTAGTAAATACTCCTAAATTATAGTATGTAATACTATCCTCTGGGCTTGTTAACTGGCTTAGTAGGGCTATTATATATAAAGTAATTAACCTCGGGCTTAAGCATCTTAATGGTAGCTATAAGATTAAGATGAAGTGTTATAAGAACTTAACCTATAATATAGATATTATATTTAACTGGGTATGTCTATCTAATACTTAAGTTAGGGCGTTACGTAAAAGAGTAGAGGCTATATTTAGCGAGCATATGCCCAGGACTTATACTACTGCCGCTGCACTACCGGATATATTTTTACTTGCTTATACCCTCTTTACTTTAAATCTAGCTAAACCGTAGAGTGCTAAGTAATTAGCTAGTAGGAAGTTTTTTAATTCTTATAATATCTTATAAGAAGGCATTAAGGTACTAGTGGATAAGGTTAATTAGTTTAACTAGTAGCATATCTAACAATTAGATACGCTTAGGGGGTTATACCCTTTTAATACCCTAGATAATCTTAATAGATTTACTAATATAGAAGACTATACTAACCAGGTTAGGAAGAGGTGAAATAGGGTTATTAATCTAATAATTAACCTTATAGTAATTAACGCAATTAACCTTATAGGAATTGTAGTAGCTAACTAATCTCTAGACTTCTGTAAACTTCTGTAAACTCCTATAAACTCCTAGACTGGTTAAATACCTATATTTATTAATGCTCTAAACCAATATACTAGTAGTAACCCCCTTAGGTCAAATTTACTTAATTCTTAAACTCTTTAAACTCCTATAAACTTCTATAAACTCCTATAAACTCCTAGGCTAATTAAATGCCTATATTTCTCCTTAACTAGGCTAACTAATCTATATAAACTTGTGCACAAACTTTCATATAAACTTTTATACGAAATTTTATATAAGATAATAATAGAACCCAGCAACTATATTTAACTACTATCTACCTATACTACCTACTGGGCAACTTTGGAGCTTCTATAACGCCTTGCAGTTAGGCCTATACTAAATAGTGCCGTTATCTAGGGTTACCCCTTGGATTAATATAGCCAGATTAAAGCTTACCTATAAAGGATGCCTTGTGGTTAGGCCTATACTAGACAGTATTATTGTTTAGGTTTTACCCTTAGATTAATATAGCCGGATTAAAGCTTACTGTCGGAATAAGGTTTTGTAATACAGTTGACTTTAACCAATTGGGTTAATCACGTAAGCTAAGCAAGCTTAATACATCTACCAAACTTCCCCTTTGTACTTAGAAAGAATTAATAAGCATTAATCAAAATCAGTTACCACCTATACTATTGCAATAGCAATGCGTATCACCGGAAGTAATACTAATACTAATCAGTGATTACAGATCAGGAGACGTATTATCTATAAAGAGAGACGAGCTTAATTAGTCCCTGCTAAAGGCCTCTACCGATCTCGCCTGCTAAGGAGTATTAGTCGACGTGTATTTAAAAAGTCAACCCCTATCTAATAGGCCCTTGGTTCGCGTCTATTACACATTTTAAACGCGCTAGGTACTCAAGGAACCAACCCTTTTAATAGGCCCTTAGTTTGCGTCTATTACACGTTTTTTATCCAGAACCCAAAATCAAACTCAATAGGAGTCACGAGACAAGAATTAACATGTTAGATATTAGGGCACAAGTTAACGCAGGACAGGAGAAATGGCCTAAAGGCATTAACCTACAGTCCGATTGTAAGGGCGCGAAGAGGCTTCAGGGAAGATTTAAAGGAATAATATAAATTCTATCTGAATCTAAGGGTATATAGCTTTTTAAGAGAACAAGACGTTGCGTAAAGAAGAGAAGGGAATAACTAGAGAATCTTATAATTAAATCGTTAGGGGTCTTGGTCAATATATACGCACGTGCATACGTGGACAGACTTTAGTAGAATTCAATTGATCTAGTAGAACTTAGTAGAAGTTAATTAAGCTAGCAGAATTCGGCAGAATTTGGTTAAAGTGTCAAGTTTATCTTATTAAGTGTTTTACCGAGACATTCCTACTGTAACTAGGCTAGTCCCATTACAGTACCCCCCCCTTTGGCCGAAGGTTTAAAATAATTTAATTTAGTTAAGAATTTATAATTTTATTACATATTATATTTTTGTGTTAGGTAGCGGTTTTGGCAAAGCAGATCTAACCAATTAGACAACTTTAACTGCTAGTTAAAGTTCCTTAATATCTTACATATTACGTAATCGTATTATAAACATTATAACTTATTTCGAGTTCTTTTTAAATTCAAGTTTCGTATATTCGTGTTAGGTAGCAGTTATTTGCCTTTATATCATATCCATCTAGCCAGAGCAGGCCGCGAAGGATGGTCCTTATAGAATTCTTTTATTAGGGAAGGCGCGTCGGCCTTAATCTAATTATAGGTTTCCTAAGTTTATATTTTATATCCTTCCCACTTAATAAGAAGTCTAAATTATTTAAATTATAGTTTCTATCGCATATTATTAATTAAGTTAATAAAGTAAGAACTATTACCATTATTAACAATTATAGGAGGTGGTGGTGGTACTTTATAAGTTATAGGATTATCTTTTAAAGGTTGCAATAAGCTTACGTAAAATATCAGGTGTATTTTTATCTTAGTTAGCAGTTTAAGCTTATAGGCGTATAGGCTTAGTTTCTTTTTAATTTAGTATAGGCCCGCAAACTTCCAATTAAGTTTCTTTAAGGGCTATTAAGTCCGTATATTTTATGTATTTAGGTAAGCCATATTACCTTCCTTAAAGTCCTATATAGGAGCTCGTCCTTTGTTTGCATGCCATTCCTATACTATTTAAGCGTATGTTAATTTACTTTGTAACAGTTCTATTAACTGCTTTATTTAATTAGCAAAGTTATGCGCGTTAATTAACTAGATCCGTTTAATTATGGGTCCTATTATATTAATTTTGGGTCATGGTTTAAATCCAAGTCAAGGGTTTTGTCCATAGGTTGCGTAGAATAGCGTTATGCCTATTAATACGTTTATTATATTATTTACAGTAAACTTAGCTAAAGGCAGCCATTTTTCCCAGTCGTCTTGCAGGTAGGAGCAGTATATTTATAGGTATTATTCTATAATCGCGTTCACAATTTTGGTTTAATTATCTATCTCTAGATAAAACGCAGTTAAGAGTTATATTTAAATACTTAATCGTTTGCATAGAGCTTGTTAGAAGTCTGAAACAAACTGGCTTCCACAGTTAGATATTATTAAGTTAGGAAGTCTGTATAGCTTAAAGACGTGCTTAATAAAACATTTAGCTACTAATATTATATTAATTAAGTCCATAGGAATCATATATTATATTTTTATAAGGCGGTTAATAACTACTATAATATTCGTGAACCTATTACTGCTAGGCAAGTTGACTATAAAGTTAATTAAGATATCGTGCCATCTTTATATCGGAATTGGTAGCGGTTAAAGTACTCCTTACTTTTTTATATGAGAGGTCTTTCCACGCACGCATATCCTGTATGCTCAAACGTATTTTCGTACGTAGTCGTGCATTATAGGCTAGTAGTATACTTGTTAAACAATCTTATAGGTCTTCACACGGCTAGGATGCCCTACTATAGGGGAGTTATATACGAAATTAAGTATCTTAAATCATAAAGGTTTAGAATTTGGAACTACTATCTTCTATTAATAGTACAATTAACCGTTTTAAATTTCGCATTTAGCAAGTGTAATATCCTTATACTGTCGTTTTCCTGTTTAAATTGCTTTTATTACATCTATTATCCATACGTTGTTCTTATATTCGTATTCTATTAGCTTATTAATTTCTATTTCCCATTTATTAACTTCTGATTTATTTCTATCAAGTTCGGCATCTAGGAATATAGAATATAGCTTTTTAAAACGTTTAGGGGGCAGTAAAATCCATAATTAATTTATAATCCATTTGTCTAAAGCATTTATAGGTAGGTCCTATAATCGTTATATTAATACGTTAGGCTTCTAATTAAGTTTACCTAGTTAGTACATAATCTTAAAGTTAAATTATAAGAGGTATTTGGCCTAATGAATTTGGCGCTACGTTAATTGTTTTATAGTTATAAAGTACTATAGGTTCTTATAGTCCGTTAATATATATATTAGGAACAACAATTTTTTAAGCTTAGAACGCCATTGTTTAAAGCATCTAATAATTACAAGCAGTTCCTTATCATATATCTTATAGTTTAATTTAGCAGGGGCGAGTTTCCGAGAGAGAAAGGCTACTGGATATAGCTCGCCATTTTTATTATATTGCGATAATACTCCTTCTAGTGCATAATTAGATGAATCTGTTTTAATAATGCATTTAAGGTTAGGGTTAAAGTAGGCAAGAATTAGAGTAGTTATAAAACGATACTTTAGGTTGTTAAAAGCTTATTTACATTTAGTGGTCTATTTAAATTTTATATTCTTTCTTATTAGGTTTACTAATGGCTAGGCAATTTCCAAGAAGTGGTTAATAAATTAATAATAGAAGTTTACAAATCCTAGAAATCCTTAAACGTCTTATATATTACTAGGGCTTCCCCAGTTTATAATCACGGCGACTTTCTTAGGGTCTATTTTAATTCCGTTATAGGATATAATTAAGCCTAAGTATATAACCTTGGATGCGTAGAACTTGCATTTTTTAATATCGCATTATAAGCCTATATCTTATAGGCGTTTAAGAACTATTCTAACATATTTCCAATATTTAGAAAGCGAGGATAAGTAGATTAAGATATTATTAATATACGCGGTAACAAATATATTAAGGAATTTATAAAGCGTATTATTAACGTATTGCTAAAATATACTGGGACCGTTTTTTACGCTAAACGGCATTATTAGGTATTTAAAGAGTCCCTATTATATATAAAAAGCTGTATACTTCTTATCTCCTTCACATATACGGATTTTATTAAAGGCAGCGACTATATTAAGCTTTGTAAAGTACCGTACCTTTACTAAACGGTTAAGCGTTTCTTAAATTAGGGGAATCAGATATCGGGTTTAAATTATAATTATGTTTAGAGCTTAATAATTAATATAAAATCTTAAGCCTCCTCCTAGCTTTTTAATGAATAGTATGGGTAAGGCGAATAGAGATTAACTAGGGCGAATAAATCCTTTTTCTAGATACTCATTAAGGTATTGTTATATTATAAGCAGTTCTTTTTATAATATACTATATAGCGGACTAAACTTTGGTGTCATACTAGGCTCAAGTTCTATCTTAAAATCATGCTTATCTTAGTGCGGGGCTAGTTGGTCTATAAATTGTTTTTTAAACTTATTAATTAGATTATAGTACTCTTTAGGTACAAGAGGTTAAGGATTAATATACTGTTTTAGTTCTAGTGCTTTCTTAATGTCTTCTATAGTTATAGTAAAGATTTTATAATCTCGTCTTTTTGCTAATGAGATAAAGGGTGCGGCCTATATTATACAAATTTTAAGAGGTTTTGACGTAACACCTTTATATTCTTTACTGCAATTAGCAGTTGTAGCTTTATTATATTAGTTTAAGGTTCGTGGCAAGGGTAATTTATATCATTTTAAATTTAAATAGTTGTGTGCATGTTTATAGGGCAAATGGGTTTTCAAGCAATAACTTTAGTAGTAGGTTATACGGAACTTTAGTATTTCTTTAACCCAGCTAATTAAAGAGTTATATTGTTTTAGCTATCTATATCTAAGTATTATCTTATATTGCTTTAGGGGTGTTACGAATAGGGAAATATATTTAAGGTATTTACCCATCCACATTTTTACAAGAGCGTAGTGTGTTAATTCGCTATATATTAAGGGTTTACCGTTAAAGCCTTATAGGCCTTAGGGCTTATCGAGTTTCTTTAAATTTAGGTATTAGGTTTTCGCGTAGTTTATATTAATAAAGCCTATACTGGTGGCTCCGCTGTCTATAAGGATTTATACCTCCTTCCATTTTCTAAATATTTAAATTTCGCTAAGTACATTAAGGGAGTTATGTTGTATATTAGCGCTAGAAGAGCCTAGATACTTATACTCTTCCACTTTTTATCCTAAGGCGCGACTTAGCCCTAGGATAATTCGTTTTCTAAGTTAGCTAAAGGTAAGATGCTTTGTAATAACTAGGTATAATTTATAGAACAAGTATAAGTTAAGGAGCGAGTATGGCTTAAAGAATAAGTGCAATTTAAGGAGTAGGTACGATTTAAAGACCAAGAGGAACTATAGTAGACTTTTTTAAAAGGGTAAGTTCGGTAATTCCTTTAGATATATCCTTTTCTACCACATCCAAAGCATTCTCTATTTGCGGCTCGAGTTCTTCGTTTATCGGTTCCTAAGGGTGCGTAGAATTAAGTGGCGTCAAGGTCCATAGGGTTATGCGTAGGTTTTAGAAAAGGGTTGCGCTTTAGGGTATATATCGATTTCATAGAGCTTTAAATATGAGGTGTGGTTAGCTTTAGAGAACAAGTTTATTTATTATATTAAAGGTCCTCATTAACTCGTTAACATATTGTAGTAAATTTAGGTAGGTCCTTTAGCAGTTCCCTACCTACTAACTATGCTCTGATTTCATCCAAAATAGCTTATTAAAGAGCAGCAACTCTAGCGGCTTTATTCCAATCTAGTTTGCTAATAAGGCCTAAAAATTCCAAAAAGAAGCTTATAAAGTCTCGGTTCCATTATTATAGGTTTTTAAGTTTGGTAATAGCGGTATATTTATAGCTAGCGTCATTATATATTCGTTCTAGCAGAGAGATAAAGGTTTCGAAATTAATAAAGGTGCTATTATGGAAGAATGGGTCTATGGTTCGTACAGCATCTTTGCTTAAATAAGACATTCTATAGCTAACCTTACTAGCTTTAGTAGGGTATCGGTTATAGTTTGTTAAAAGTTTAAGACAGAGCTTAGTTATAAAGGGACGTAAGTTATTTTAATTTCTATTAAATATTGGAGGGTTAGGAAGCTTTTCTAATTTTATAGTAGGTACTAGGTTTGTTACAGGTATAGGTTAAGCTACTATTACTAGTTTAGGGTTCATATTTAACGGGCCAGGTTTAGATACAGTTATATTAATTTTATTTATAGGCGGTGTCGGGGTCTCTAACATAAATACTTAGACGTTACGGAGTTCTTTATAGAGTGCTTCTATTAATCGCTAATGCTAGGCTTCTAGTGCAGCCCGCTACTAAGCTAAGGCATCCATAAAGGACTGTTGTATTATAGTCAACTGTTCCCTAACTAGGGACATAATACTTATAGTTATTAAAGAGGATTCGGGTTCGTTTGCCATTTTAATAGTAGTTATTTTTTAACGCAACGTAATATAAGGGCGCGAAGAGGCTTTGGGGAAGATTTAAAGGAACAATATAAATTCTATCTAAATCTAAGGGTATATAGCTTTTTAAGAGAACAAGACGTTGCGTAAAAAAGAGAAGGGAATAACCAGAGAATCTTGTAATTAAATTATTAGGGGTCTTGGTTAATGCGTGCGCATATACACACGTGGACGGACTTTAGTAGAATTTGATTGATCTGGTAGAACTTGGCAGAAGTCAATTAAGCTAGCAGAATTTAGTAGAATTCGGTTAAAGCGTTAAGTTTATCTTGTTGAGTGTTTTACCAAGACATTCCTACTGTAACTAGGCTAGTCCCGTTACACTAATAAAACCACCACAAAGAATATTAATGAATTTGTAAAGTTTAAGATCTTAGAATACAAAGCGTACAACCTTAAGGATAATAAACTATAGGAGGTCTATAAGGAAGATTTCCAAAACTTTATAATATAAATCTTTAAGGATTACAACTAAATTGGTATCTAAAAGCTCCAAACGTTTCTACAGACTAATGGTATATAGATAAGGAAGTATAGGAATACTATAGTCCCTAAATCGCTATTTAACACCTTGCAAGAAGAAGACCCTATAGAGTAGACTAAGCCTAAGATTAAGGAGCACATGGTAACTAGAGGAAAGTTTACCTTAGAACAAATTAACTACCTCCTTAAGAACAACTTCGCTAGTATTAGCACCAGTACCAGTACTAGTATTAGCACTATTAAGAACCTAACCTTACCTACCAGTACTACCACCATCAAAACTACTACGACTTTGCCTCAACTTATACCTACGACTTAACCCACCCCTACACCTCGACCTACCCCTACACTACTACCTACTGCTATACCCCAACCTACCACTATATCTTGACCTACCCCTACTACTTAACCTACCCCTACTACTCGACCTACCCCTATACCTCAACCTACCCCTATACCTTAACCTACCCCTATGCCTTAGCCTACCCCTATACTACCCCTATAACGGGAGTCTAATTATATCGACTTAACCTCACTATTAGAACTACCCACATTACCAATACAATAAGATACCCCATATATTAATTTAACTTCGCCAATAGGGCTCCCTAGTGGCAGTGGCAGAAAACAGAGCTAGGGTATTAGCAGTGGCAGAGAATAGAGCTAGGGTATTAGTAGTGGCGGAGAACAGAGTCTAACTTAGAGCTTTAGTAAGGAATTAGCAAGGACGTATACAGAAGACAATAGGTATAGCTAGGAGGATAACAATAATATAGCTAGCCTAGGTGGCCTAGTTCTAACACCCCTAGTCCCAATACCTTGTGTCCTTAGTGCCTACCCCTAAAGAAGTCAACTTAATCTACCACCCCCCTCTACTATATAGCGGGCAGTAGTAATACGACGGGCGATAAAGGAGTTTATCTATTACTATAGCCTACAACCTTCCCCTTAACTTAGGCGTACCTATATATCGCAAAGCGAGAACCCCTAAGTGTTTTTCACTGACTGCTGTTACTATAAACAGTATTTAAAGTATACAAAACTAGAGTTTCCTAATTACCCCTAGTACTTTGTATATCCAAGACCTCCTGAATATCCGCAGCAGCCAAATATCTGTAGAAGCCGAATAACAAGGCTCCTAGCAATACACCTCCTATAGCTTAGCTACTAACTTCTACTACTTCGCCTGCAGTGTTACAACCGACTTCTACTGCTCTACCTATAGTATTACAACCAACTTCTACTGCTTCGCCTATAGTAATAACCGTATATAATGTCGAGCCAGCAGCTAAGGCGCTAGTCGTAAGCGAGCCAATGGCAATTTTCCATGCCGGGCATGGAAAATCGTAATTGGTTACTTCAACCACCTAGTAGAACTCGGTAGAATTTAGGTGGAATACGGCAGAACTTAGCAGAACTTAATGGAATTTGGTGGAATATGGCAGAATTTAGCAGAACTTAATGGGACCTAGCAGAACCTGGCAGAATTTAGTAGGAGGTGTGCTTAAGTATGTTAAAAACTAAATACTCCCAGTGTCGGAACAAGGTTTTGCAATACGGTTGACTTTAACCAATTGGGTTAATTATGTAAGCTAAGCGAGCTTAATATATCTACCAAACTTCCCCTTTATACTTAGAAAGAATTAATAAGTATTAATCAAAATCAGTTACCACCCATACTATTGCAATAGCAATGCGTATCACCGGAAGTGATACTGACACTTACCTATAAAGAACATGCTATAAAAGCCACCACTTTAGCGCACTAGAGTGCCAAAAAGCAACGCTAACCCCCCCCCCCCCCTCCTTCTTATGCTATAATACCACTGCCGCTAGGACCTGGTGGTGGACCACTAGACGGCTTATACGCCGCTAAAGACCTTAGCCTAGGAGGTAGGGGTAAGGGATCTTTAGGGTCCTTATACTTACGCCTTAAGAGGCTACACCCGCTAGAGCGGGCTACTACTTAGTAGCGAGCGTAGGTGTCCCTAGGCCTACTTACCTACTATATACCCTTTTTAGAATATACCTAACACTCCTTACCCAAGGCTTGATAGGCAGTGTATTACTTACTACCTATTAACTCTACCCCTAACTCTATCTCTATTATCCGGCTAATATAGCCCCAGTCTCTCTGCTTATTTGGCCTTATAGCCACTAACCCTACTACTAACTGCGACTACTATTTGCCTTGGGTGGTGGGGGCATACACAGCAGCCGTCTTGCCGCGGGGGCCCTAAGCCTACGGCAGGCGGACGGGGTTATCGCGCTATAAGGCGGCCTACTGCGCCTAGGTAAGGGCGGGCAGGGTAGTAACAAGCGCAGCGGCAAGCGCGGGCGCTAGAGTAGGAGCGGGAGTAGGGGTAGAAGCTGGAGCTAGGGCTAGGGCCAGGGCTGGTAATAGTAATAGTAGTAGTAGTCTAAACATATATAAGCTAAGTATATACTATACAGTTATTAATACTTATAGCTCCTCTTCTAACTCCCTACCGCTAAACCATTTGTTATTGTCGTCGTCGTTATTAGCGGCAGGCGACGGCGGCAGCGCTAGCGGTGGTGGTGATGCTGTCGCTGCTACTACTATTGCTGTTACTGTTGCTGCTGCTGCTGTTACTACTACTACTGCTAGGAGGGGAGGGCAAGGACGGCAGTAATAGGGGGGAGGGCTATTTAAATCAGTTAGTTATATCTTATAGTTAATAGTTATTGTTACTAATACTTATAGCATCTCTAAATAAAACCTACCGGAATAAAGCTGGTGATAAGGAAGTGGGCCTATAGCCGCAAGCATTCTCTCCTTATTAAGGAGGATATTAGATAGGCGCGCAAGTACCTAGATAGCAGGAGGAGTTATTTAGAAAGCTTTTTTTTAAAAAAAAAAGCTTTAATTAAAGAGGTAGTTAATAGATATAAGTTTAAAGATAAGGTTTTAAGTTATCATTACTAGGCGAGATTTAATATTATTTACCTTTATTTTAGTCTTCTTTACCAATAAGAATAATTCTCTAAATTACTATAGGATCCCTATAAACTCCTATAAACTCCTGCGAACTCCTATAAACTCCTAGGCTAATTAGAACTGCGTATAAACTCCTATAAACTCCTATAAACTCCTAGGCCAATCAGATATCTATATTTCTATATAAAAGTTCTTGTTTCCCTTTTGGGTTATATGCCTTACACGCCCTCTCTTTAAGATAGGTGTAAAGGTTAGTATTTTGCCTATATTTAGATCTCTTTCTGCTAATAGCAACTAATGTATTAATAGGGTAGTAGGCTCTGTGCTATTATACCTTTATCTTTTTCTTTTTTAACTAGGAGTTACACTTTTCTAAATATCTAATATATTAATAACTGGCTGCTAGATATCTAACTAGCTACTATTAGGGCTATTCCTAGCGACGTCTTCTCCTAATATGTGAGCTTGTTTAAGATGTCTTATAGCACGCTAAATACCTTTGGATATGCTATTAGGCGGGGTAAGTAAGGTTAATAATAGTAATACTAGTGTACTAATAACACTATTAACCTATTCTCCTAGTCGTAATGTTAACGGCGGTGTACTATCTCTTGCTATACCCGATGACGTATATTTATTTGCTCCAGCCGTCTTAATTACGCGCATTTATGCAGCCCTTAACGCCTCTTGTTTTGCAACCTGGGTAGTAAGGGTATTATCCCTTTTGTAAATAGCTATGGCATAATTGGATACACTGGTATGAGATTCCTAACTATGCTGGCCTTATAACTTCTATAGCTACTATTGTTACTTTCTTGTAAGTCTTGCATCCTTTATCTTAGTATATAAATCGTTAACCTCCTTAATAAAGTATTAAAGTTGCTCTACTAATAGTTGCCTAGATTTCTCTCTATAAGGCTATATCTAAAGTAGAGGAGCTTTAGCACAGAGATAATTAAAGGTTAGCGTGTCCTAAAAGTCTAGTCCTAGTTTATACGTGTACACAAGCTACCAGCGGCATATTATATCTATATACGCAGATGGCGGCATAGGGATGCGCCTGTATATACTACTATATAATGCTTCTACCTGTGTGGTTACCTATTTATTAATAAAAGTTAGGGCAAGATAAGCTCGCGTACCATTTCTTAGCTAAGTAATTAGTTGTGGGATATCTAGAGCCTAAGTAAGAGTTAGAAGCAGTACTAGATTGTAATAACTATAATATTAATCTAGCAGTACGCGGGTAACCTAAACTTATAGTAGTAACTTATCCTTACTAAGGTAAGTTAAAAAGGCCTTCTAATGGCATATACCGTTAATTATTTCTATCTATATAGCTAACAGCCCAGCACGATAAGATATCTCTGCCTTATTCCAAAATTTAGTTGTTATAGCTTTATTAATAGGAGTAGGAGCCTAGCTTAAAGCTAATATTTAAGAGGAAATACTTTCCGTGTTACTTGCGTTATTAAGCGTATAGCCGTTAGCTAGTTGACTACGCGCTATTGCTTAATTAGCTAGTAGTTGATTCTGATATAGCCTATAAGTGGTCTTTTAAGGTGTGTCTAGTTATAACTATAGCTGTTTAATTTCTGGTCTATTAACACCTTCTATATTAAAGGCCTAATATAGCAGAAATATATAACCTTTGCTAGTCTAACTATAGCCCTGTTTACTGCAACTAAGACGCTGCCATAGATCTACAAGACTCTTTATAATTAGAAACTTTTAAAGCCCTACCTATTTAATATCTAGGACATTAATACCCATGCTAAGAGAGGTTATTACTACTATAATCCTTATAGACAATAAGAATTTCTTAAACTTTTTATATTAAGTAGTATGATTATACTTTTAAATATGTATAGTATATACCTAGACCATATTGGTAACGCAATAGGCTTTACTATTAGTATTAGTAGTATACTATTTATTAGGTGTAAAGGTTGAAGTCTTTATAAAGAGTGCTTTTTAGAGGTATACCGCTGCTTTCTAGACGGACCGACAACCGTCTATAAAGATAATTGTCTTTGGTATTTGCTCTGGGACTATAGTATCTAAATCTATATATGCGTTTAATAGGAAGTATAGTGTATCCTATAAATCTATCTTACTATTACTGAGCGGCAGTACGCAGATTAAGATATTAGGGTAATTTATAGAAGTCCTAATAACCTTAGTCTAGTATATGCGGTTACCTATAGAGCGGAAACCAGTGTTGCTAAGAACTAGTTATTCTGCCTCCTTATTAAGTATAGTAGAATAACTAAACTAAACTATATCCTAATAAAGTATTGTCCGTAGCTCGCCCAATATTGTAAACGCTGGTTGGAATGTTTCCTATTGCTTTACTAGATAATACTTATTAATTATAATAAGACCAACCCTAGCCTGTAGTTCTGTGCTCTTTAATATATCCTAAAAAGACTTTGATAAGGCCTGCTTAGGACTAAGAAGTATATGTGTATATATACTATCCTTTATTTTTCTAATTAGCGCCTTATCTATCCTTCTACTCTTGGAATTAATAAGACATAAATTAGAACTATTAAGCTTCCGGATATTATCTAACTGTTTATTGCTAAGCTTGCTTAGTAGGATTAACTAGATAGTAATCTTGCCTATTAAGATTAAAAAAGTATAAAAAATAAGACTCTTTCTAAAACCTATGCGTGTAATAAGAAGTATATCACCAAAACCAAATATTAGATATCTTAAGGTGCGCACCTATTTAAAATGAGGAGTTTAAGGGCGGCCTTCTAGGTTTATATACTGCAGTATTTATTAAAGGCATGCTTCTAAAACAGCCATCTATAATAGAATATTTTCCTTACGCTAAGCTTTCTTAATAATGGATGGTAATTCTTCTAGGTCTATTAAATTGATTGCTATAATATAACTTGGCTATAGTGTTGGGCGTAGATAAACCTCTATTTTACCTGCTTTGCCTATCTCGTCCGCCCTGGTCTTCCGCTGACCTTTATACTATTTCTTCCTATAATCGCGATTTTTTTTAGCTATCTAATTGGCTTAGGAGTTTGTAGGAGTTTGTGGGAGTTTATAGGAGTTTATAGGAGTTAAAAAGAATATAAATTGGCTGTGCTCTAATTGGTAATAGGTAGTGTATATAAAGGAGCAATGCTAGACGCGCCTTAGGGTCTGTATATAAGCGATCTAATTGGCCTAGGAGTTTATAGAAGTTTATAGGAGTTTATAGGAGGTTATAGGACTTAGCTGGTAATAAAAGTAGACGTAATATGATTATAGTATAGATAGTAGTAGAAGGAACGGTTTATAGGTAGTGAAAATATTTAATTCTAAAATGCGGTTAAGGTTTTGCATAATATATCTTATGCCTTTAACTGCGTTATAATTAGCTTTTATATGTATAGAATTAAAGATTATTACCTTAAGATTAAAATGCATTAAACAAAGCATTAATAACTATTAGTGGGGTCTTAGTAGAGTTAGTTAAAGTTAAAATGTGTAATCTAAAATATTTAATTCTCACTAAAGCGACTCCTATAAGCTCTTAGACGCTCCGTAGAAGATTTTGTTAGGTGATAGGGGGTGCGCAGGGGGCTGACACTAGTGCGCTGTTCTAATTGGTTTAGGAGTTTGCAGGCGTTTTAAAGGGTCTATGCGTTATCCCGTGTCACGGAACAAATCTTCTGCGGAGCGTCTGATTTATGAGATAAGGTTGTAGGGGGGTTGTAGGGGGCTAAGTTATACAACCGCCACAAATTCCTCGCGAAGCGGCTGAGGCACCTGAGATAACTTACATGGCGTCTGGGCCCGGCAAAGTCACCATTCCCCCCTTAGCTCGCACTTTTCACACGACTCTCAACGCATGCCATCTCTATAAAGTCGCGATGCCAGAAGAAGCGATAAATGTTAGTGGGCAACTTAACTGATTATACGTGTCCCGCACTCACTGACGCAACAGGTAGCGGTCTGCCTTGGGTTGACCTCCGTTGTCGCTGCTGCCGTCCTGTCGGGTCAAGTACTTCTCCTTTATCGTCGCATTTTTAAGGCCATGGATTGCTTTGACAAGGGGTGCATAAGTAATGCTGACAATAATTTTGTTTGAAGGATAGCTATAATCCAGTTGTGGTGGGATGGCTAAAATCTCAGGCCACATCTGTTGCCCTATACGTCGTTGGTTCTTGCAATTCTGGATATATACTCGGTGTCACGGAGCGAGCACAAGCGATGGTAATATATAGCAAAGTAGATATTATTAAGCTATGTACATAAACTGCGTAATAAAGTCAAGACATTGCGTGAGGAGAGAAGGTAAGGAAACGGGGAGAAAGGGTATATATCGTTAGTTTCGTTGCTTAGTTAACACGTGCACGGAGCAGGATAGGATTCAAGAAGCGGTCCTAGCAGAACTTAGCAGGATTCGTTAGACTTAGCAGAATATGGCAAAATACAGCAAATTGCCATTAGATTGCCGTAGATTGCCAGTAGATTGCCGTCTCGCGGTCAGTCTCTTCTTGCTGCGTCAGTGGAAACAGGTGGACGTGTGTAAGGTATTACAGAGGTATCCCATAACAGTACCCCCCCTTTAAACTCGAGCTTCTACAAGATAGGGCTATAGTAGTTCTAGATAGAGTTTGTAAAAGTCTTCTACAGCTTATATAAGTCCTACAGAGTTAACGGGTTCCCATAAGGGCTTAGTAAAGCCTCTCCATTTTATAAGGTATATATATTTGCGTTTCTATTTGTTGTACTTAATGTCGTTAACTCTTTTAACAAGGTACTTATCCTCACCATCCACTTTAACTAGTAGGGGAGGGTCTTAGATCTGTCCAGGTAGGGCGTCTAATATAGGGGCGGTAGGGCAGAGGACTAACGTATAGAATATAGGGTAGATTTTAACCGTATTAGGGAGCTTCAGTTAGTAGGCATAAGGAGAGACAACTTTTCCAACCTTATAAGGGCCGGCGTTCTTCCAGTTAAGTTTCTTAGTAGGTTATTTTATATTTAGATTTCTTATGTCTAGCTAGACGAAGTTACTAATTTAGTAAGCCAGTGCTAGGGTTCGGTTCTTATTTGCTACGGCTTTATAGATAGACTAGGCCCATGTTATTTTATTAGTAAGAAACTCTTATAGTTCTTCTATCTTCTTTATAAATTTATTTGCTTCTGCAACTTGTAAGGCCTAATAAGCTAGGCGAGGAATATTACTAAAGGGTTCAAAACCCATTCGTGGGTGCTGGCCGTAATTAGCCAGAAACAGGGAGACCTTTATAGTTTCTAAAACAGAGTTATTTACAGTAAATTTAGTAAATGCAAGCCAGTCTATCTAGTTATCCTGCAAATACGACATATATATCCGAATATACTATTCCATTATAGCATTTACACGTTCCGTTTAACCATCCGTTTCTAGGTAATATACTATAGACAACAGTGCTTTAATATAGAGTTAGGTAGTTAGTTCTTCCCAAAACGCCAAGACAAACTAGCGGCCTCTATTAGAGACAATCGTTTTAGGGAGTCTATAGAGTTTCCATATATAATCCAGGAACAGTCAGGCAACGGCAGGTGTTAATATATTAGGGCAGGCGATTAAGTGTCTCATCTTAAATAGTTAATCTATAACTACTATAATATTCATGCATCCTTTACTTATAGGGAGATCAACAACAAAGTTAATTAAGATATCCTTCTATCTTTGGTCCAAAACAGGCAGTGGCTTTAAAAAGCCGTTATACGTCTTATACGAAGCTTTGGCTTGTTGGTAGGTATGGCAGCTAGAGACATACCTTCGTATCATATTATATATATTCGGCCAGTAGTATTCTCGTTAGAGCAGTTCTAGGGTTTTTCCTCAGCCTAGATAGCCGGCTACTAGTAGGTCGTATACGTGTTTAAGGAGCTTAAGCTTAAGTTTATTATAATTAGGGACAACTAGGCGGTTCCAATAGTATAAGTAGTTTCCGCGGACTTTATATTTGCTTAAAGAAACCTTTTTAGAGCGTCTAACGCTATCTTAAATTAGCTTAAGCGTCTCTTAAATAAATTCATTATTTAGATATTTATCAACTATAATCTATTTAATAGTTCAATCAGTCATTTTAAGGGCGTGTACTATAAGATCTTTAACAAGGGGATTAAATAGCTTAGGGCGGAGCAGAGTCTAATTACAGTAAAAGCGCGCTTCTTCTTAAACTGGTACGTCCTGTAAATATTAGGTTAGGGTATTAGGCTTCTAGCCTTAAACGCCTAGGCGGTATATAATTAAGAATTAAAATTAGGACAGATATTCTAACTAGCAGGCTTAACAGTGGCTTAGCTGTTTTATAGTTATAAAATACTGCAGGTTCTTATAGTCGCTAAGAACTTTAATTAGGAATCTAGTTCCTTCTAGTTCTGGTTGCCATTGCTTAAAGTATCTAATAATCGCCAGCAATTCCTTATTATAGATCTCGTAATTATATTCGGCTAGGCTTAGTTGTTTCAAGAAGTATACTATAGGGTATAATACTCCTTCCTCATTATATTAAGATAGAATACCTCCAGTAATATAATCAGATAAGTCAGCTTCTATAATACTTATTTAGTCTGGGTCGAAGTGTTAAAGCATAGGTGCAGTAGTAAATATAACCTTTAGATAAGCAAAGGCCTTCTTACATTCCTTATTAAAGATAAAGGCTTTGTCCTTTTGGGTTAAGGCCATAAGGGGTAAAACCAAGGCGGAGAAGTTATCAATAAACTATTAGTAGAAGTTGGCGAAGCCTATAAAGGCCCTTACATCCTTAACGTTCTTAGGTTCTTGCCAGTTTATAATTACTTTAACCTTCTTAGGGTCCATTTATACACCATCTATAGAAATAACAAGTCCAAGGTATAGAACTTCCGTTTTGTGGAACTTGTATTTATCTATATCTAATTATAGACTGGCTCTGCGTAAGGCTTGCAGGATTAGTTTAATATGTTTTTAGTATTTAGCCAAATTATTGCTATATATTAAGATGTCATTAATATAAGCAGTATAAAAGACGTCCAGGTATGGGCGCAGGGTATTATTTATAAAGTATTGGAATAAACTCGGGGCATTTATAAGGCTAAATAGTATTACTAAGTATTTAAATAATCCGTATTAAGTACAAAATGCAGTAAGCTATTTATCTCCTTTTGTGATATAGAGGCGGTTAAATGCGTGGATAATATTAAGCTTCGTATAAAAGCGAGCCTTACTTAATCAGTTTAGTATCTCTTAGATTAACGGAATTGGGTATTAGTTCTTAACAATAACAGCGTTAAGGGCTTAGTAGTCTATACAAAAGCGTAGACCACTGCCAGGTTTCTTAACAAAGATTACTGGTATAGCTATAGGTGATAAACTTGCTCTAATAAAACCCTTATCCAGATGTTCGTCTAAGTACTTCCATAGTACTTAGAGTTCGTTTCGGGACATCCTATATAAGGGTCCGAATCCAGGATGTTTTCCTTCTTTAACTACAATCTTATAATTATATAGACGGCGTTCCGGTAGCTTATTAGCTTCCTTTTATAAGAATACATCTAAATAATTATAGTACTCTACTGGTACCTTTGTGGCGGGGTTAGTGTGCTTCTTTAGTGCTAAGGCCTTCTTAATATCGGCCATTATAACAGCGAAGATTATATATTCTGGTTTCCTAGCGAGTTATGCCAGCGGAGTAGCTCCAATTATATAAATATCTAAGGTGTTAAGCGAGCTTAGATTATCCTTAGTTTTTTATATAGTTTCTTATTTAGGTTTGGGTTCGGTATTAGTTACAAAGTCAGTATTAGATTTAGGTTTAGGTTCTTTAAGTATCCTTTTTATAGTAGAATACCAGTTCTTCTGGTACTTTTATATATTAAGCTTAAGCTTCTACTTAGTTCCGGGTGCAGCAGTTAGAGTCAGTTCGTATAGTTATATATTATTTTCGGGTTCTTAGTGGTCGTCAGTAGAAGTCTTATGTTAGTAGAATTTAGTGGAATTCTCTAGTAGGTAGAATTAGGTGGACTTTTTAGGTATAGAGTGGACGTTGGTGGAAATTTTAGACTAGTAGATCTTAATGGATTTTCCAGATTTTGGTTTAGGGTCTAAGTAGTAAGTTATAAGGCACTTCTACTTACAGCAGGAGGCGGTAAATAGAAGCTTAAGGTTGTCCTAATTAATAGTTACCTTATATAGCTTTATCCAGGGTTGTTTAAGGATCACTAGGTAACCTAGGGTAGTTATAAAGAGCTTAATTAATTCTTTATGGTTCAGGTATCAGAGTCTTAGGGCCGCTATATAAGTAATACGGCCCAAAATAGTGCGTTTGCCATTAAATCCAAATACGTTAATATACCGGTTAAGGGGTGTTAGGGTAAACCTATTATCTTATATAAAGATCTTATTAATAAATCCTATACCGCTAGCTCCTGTGTTAATTAAGACTTAAGTATTAGCCTATTAACCTTTCTGCCAAAGACGGCAGTTAATGGTTATACTATAATCCCAAGAGTTAGGTTTTGCAATATCTAATACATTTAATAAGATCCTGTAATATAGCTGTCCTAGAGAGCGACTTAACTCCAAGACATGCCTTTTAGTGGCGAGCGGGAAGGGGTTCCTATAAAATATCAGTTATAACTTCGTCCTTATAAGTAGTGCTTACTAGACGTGGGGCTAGAGCCAGGTAAAGATTAGGGACAGTAACTGGAGGATCAATATAGTAAACAGTTATTAGTATTAGCCGTTTATAAGTCGTATTAAGGCATAGGGACGGAGTAGTATCTTAAAATGTGTTCCTTGCTTCCGCATTTAAAGCAAAGGCCTAGCTTAATACGTTATTCTTATTTAGGGGACCCTAGTGGAGCGTATCCTAGGGTCCCTATGTTAATATCCATAGCGTTAGGGTGCTTAGGCTAAGACAATAACTTAGTAGACATTTATAGGGCTATCATATTATATTAAGGAGTGGACTTTGGTGTTAGGCGTAGTATATCATTATACCGTTTATTAATAACGTTTGCGCAGGCGTTAAAAGCTCCCAGTAGGTCTACACCTATTAGGGAGGTTTTTAGTTTAGGGCTTAAAGACTCAACGAGGCTATTAACTAGTGTGGAGTTATTCCAGCCTATTTCCTTTACATAACGGTTAAATTCAGAGAAGTATACTAGGAAACTTTTTATTCCTTAAGTTATATAGTTTATCTTCCTCTAAGCGGTAGCTTAACGGTTTGGGTTACCATATATAGCTTCAAGTAGTACAACTAGACTTTATACTAAGTTTGGTTAAAGGGGTTTAACAAGGTTAGCTATATCTCCTCCTAATCAACTTAGGGCGTAGCAAAGTCAGTTGGCTTTAGTTAGGTAGCAGTTAGCATTACCAGTTAGCTTATTTTTAAGCTAGCTTAGGAATGATCGGAGTTCTTATTATTTACTAGTAAATATTAGAGGGTCTAGTAGTCGTTTGGATTGTTATAGTATAGTAGTCAGTTTAGGATAAATAGTTACTATAGGTTCAGAACTCTTGTCCCACGTGTTTGTCTCTAGAGAAGGCATTCGGTCTTAGGGCCCTAGTATAGGCATCCTAAGGGTGCGAACTTCTTCTTAAAGGTCCTTAATTATTTACAGGTGTCGTGCCTCTTATTCGGCTTATCGTTAAGTTAAAGTGGCTTAGTTCTATACAAGGGCGTCTATAAAGGACTTCTATATCTCTGCCAATTGTTCTCAGAGTGCGGACATAATACCAGCGGCTATTATAGGGGCTTTGGGGTCGTTCTATATTTCAAAGGGTAGTATATAAGGTTAACGCAACGTAGTATCACGGAGCGAGCACAAGTGATGGTAATATATAGCAAAGTAGATATTATTAAGCTATGTACATAAACTGCGTAATAAAGTCAAGACGTTGCGTAAGGAGAGAAGGTAAGGAAACGGGGAGAAAGGGTATATATCGTTAGTTTCGTTGCTTAGTCAACACATGCACGGAGTAGGATAGGATTTAAGAAGCGGTCCTAGCAGAACTTGGCAGGATTCATTAGACTTGGCAGAATATAGTAGAATACGGCAGATTACTATCAGATTGCCATAGATTGCCGGCAGATTGCTGTCTCATAGTCGGTCTCTTCTTGCTGCGTCGGTGGAAACAGGTGGACGTGTGTAAGGTGTCACAGAGGTGTCCCATAACACTCGGGCCCCGTTAGGTTCTTTAAATACTGCGCAGCCCCCACCTAGTAGGGGCCTACGCCCTCAACACAAAAACACCCTCAATACAAAATAATTCGTAACTTTATATATATTAGGCCAATTGCCACTAAACCAGGCTATAATTGAAGCTATTCGCGTGGCGAATCTATTGAAAGGGCCCCTTCTATCTAATCTTCTTCTGGTGTTGCACTTCGGGGCCGTTTTGCTATGGCGTACGCTTTTATCTTAGCCACGCGTTTCCTTCCTACTTGGGTTATTAGGCCTATAGCTTTACGTATAAAGCCCCTCGTGTATATAGAAAGGGCCTTGGGCCTATAGTTATGCACCCAAAACACGCGTAATAGAGGGCGGTAATCGCCCTTAAAGATATATACGGGTTGGAGTTTCTTCTAGGTAAACTTTATAAGCGTAGAAAGAACCTCTATATAGAACTTTTACTTGGCTCTTTTTCTCTAGAGTTTTAGCTTAGCTATAAGAGCTAAAGCTTCTTCCTATTAAGCGTTATCTTGGCGTTGTTTCTTTATACGCTAAGCGTCCTTAGCGTATATAGGCCCTCTAGCTAGGAGGATCTTCCGGCTGCCCAATTTATAGCTATTATACGCAGCCTGCGCAGCCTGCGTCTTCAATAGCTCTCCTTTAAATAAGGCGCCAGCATAGGCTTGTGCATGGGCGCCCTTAAGAGTTGTCTTAATTGCTTTAAACGAATAATAAGGCAACTTGGGCTAAGCCTTATTATCTATAAAGTTATCTAAAAGAGCGTTAGATTGGCGCTTTAACGTATAAATAGTTAATGGAGTATGCCAATCTTAACCGCCAGGTGATGGAGGTATAGGCCCTCTACCTACCTTAGCTATATATTGGTTAAAATCCTGTATATCTTAGGGGACTTAATATATATCATCCGTTCTAGGGCTAGATTGCCCTATAGAAGGGCCTTTAAAGGCCTTTAAGGCCCTCTCTAGGGGTCTATCTAGGATAGAAGGGTTAATATATGGGTGCTTAGCTTCCTTATATACTTGCACTTCTTGGCGCCGTAGCTATATAAGAACAACCTTAGGTTTAAATAGAACTATTCTAGTCTTCTACTAGGCGCCTATAATAGTACGCTAGGTAAAGGTCTTATAATAGATCTAGCCTATAGCTGCTAGGAACTCAGTTTTTATAAATTCCCTTCTAGTATACTGAGCTGCTGTATTAAGAGCTTGGCTATGATAATATTTAAGCGGCTAAAAATAACCCACATCTAATAGCTGCAGAAAATGCGTTGTATAAGGGGGTAACCTATATAGGTGTATTCTATAGCCTTAAGCGTATATTATAACTTTATACGTGTTATAAGAGCCGTAACCGTCTATTAAGAGGAGCTGATTTCTGCCTTAGATTAAGCCCTTGGTTTAGTAATGGAAATAGCGTATATAATTAAGGGCCAATTTATTATTACTGTAGCCAGTTTCCGATCTAGCTACTAAATAGCTAGCTAGTAAGTCCGTAAACCATTCCTCTATTAAATTCTGGCCAGAAATAATTATTATTAGAGTAATATAATCACTAATTAAGTATATAGTTTCTACTAGAGTTACAAGCTCTTAACTATTTAAATAAGGAATAAATACCTCTTGTCCTTTCTTTATCTAAACTAATTAATTCTTTATAATACCAAGATATATACCGCACTTATTAAAGTTCTAGAAATCAGCTGGTACAATTCTATGTTCTTAGTAATAGACTAAGAAGTTATTAAACTATCCTTTAATATAGGTAGGCTCCTGTGCCTTTTTCTAGGCAGTCTCTATAGGCTTAGCCTTTATACGCTTATATAAGGACTTATCCAGATAACGTTGTAGCTAGTATATTCCAACCTGTAGAGGAAGTTCGTCGTTATTATATAGGGTAGTGTGATTTTGGGCCAAAATTAAATTAGCTGTATTGTGTACTATCTTCTTTTAAATTCCAAATCCAATACTATCCACATGGTCAAGAAATTGCTTTAAGGTAAGCTTTTCTGCATTATCTAAGCGCCTATTAGGTGCACGACGTGTAGACTTGCTGTTATAGCCTTAATAGGCCCTTTAGAGCTTATTGTAGTTGTATTTCCGATCGTCTAAAACTTACTTTAAATTGGGCTTATGTGGTAGGGCCTTAAGCTCCTTTATAATTTCTACAATCCTCTGAGCTTTAATGGTATATACATTAACTTTCTGTTTTGTTATTTTGGGTGCGCAGGAAGGTTGTGGCTGTAAAAATATGTGTAGGATTGTATATATAGGATTAATTTTATATTGAGGGTGTTTTTGTGTTGAGGGTGTAGGCCCCTACTAGGTGGGGGCTGCGCAGCATTCAAAGAACCTAATGGGGCCCGAGTATGGCCTTTCTCTAGTGTCTTAAATCGAATAACAGTTTTATAGTCGCCTTTATTCGGCAAACCATGTACTATAGTGGGGAAATAACGCCCTCTAGAAGGATCAAATAGCTTTTGGGGTCTATAGGTTGCCATCCTAATACCTTAGACAATTCTATTATTAACATTCTCTAGGGTCCGCTCCGATAAGGTACTAGAAATGCGCCCCTTTATAGTATTTAGCTAAGGAGCAGCATTATAAGTGCTAGAATACTTACCCCTACTACTATCTAAGTCTAAATTACCTTAGGAAAGAGATTCTTTAAAATATAGCTTAGAAGCCACTACCTTATTCGCTAGAGTACTATATATAGCTATTATACTAGTATTTAGATCTTAAATAGGGCTGTTAAAACCCTTATTAATAATCTATTAAGGTTAGATTATAAATATAACGTGGATATATTTAAGATATAATATATATCTTATACTATATCTATCCTAGTTAAAGGATTTACCTAACTATTTTTAAGGAAGTTCTTAGTCTATATCCTTATTAGATCTATATTATAGCTCCTAGAAGTTACTTTACCTTATTATAAAATTACATATTTAGACTATTAAGTAGTGTCTATTCTATATTAGATTATAGATATAACCTAGATATATACCTATACTACTTATATTAAAGTTATTATAGGTATTCTCTAAAGGCTAATAGGGATTTAGCGGTAACTAATATAGTTTAGTTAAATTAAGATAATAATATAGATAGAATATTAATAAATGCCTCTCTGACTTTAGATTACCAGTTCTCTAAAATCTATAGTTAAATTAAATTCTTAATATAACTGTAATATAACCTTAATATAACCTTCTAAAACTTACCTAGTCTATATTATTACTAAGCTCTTTTAAAATTATAATAAATAGTAAGTGTTAGTAACCTATTAGGGGTAGGGGTAGCACGTACGCACGCATTCCTCACGTGCGTATTCCTCACGTGTTATAAGTACACGAGGCCTCGCATATAGAATAGGAACAGACATCCACAAACCTAAGAGCATACCCGTAACAAAGTGATTACAGGTCTGCAATAGATTAAAGCATACCGACACTAATTAGTAGATGTACAGATTAGGAGATATGCAATAGCTTACGGCTCGTACGGGTTACTTACAACTCTGTACAAACTCGCGCCACTGCCTACACCAGTTGAAGAAGGGAACTGTACCCCGCCTGATACTACCGTAAGGAAGAGTTGTTAATTTAACCACCTTGCGTTATATCGTATGAGGACTATAGTTTTGCTAACATTATTATAAGGAAGAGTTGTTAATTTAACTACCTTATGTATCGCGTTAAAAGGATTGAAAAAATTATGTTACTATCTAAAAAACACTTTACCTTATACACGCTACCTTGCATAAGAATATAATGGTGAGTACCTTAAACACAGAAGACTGGAGCGTAAAGATAAAGAAGTAGGAGAATGGGATTAAGCTAAAGGGAGCTTCTTAAGAAGAGATATAGGACTATGCTAGAATAAAGTTATATGATTACAAGATATCTGAAGCAATAGATATAGACCTATGGGAGCTTTTCCAAGAAGACTTTTGGGACTTTATAATTTAAGAGTTTAATAGTCTTAGAACTAAGATTACCTAGAACTTACGCAGAACCCTTTGGGGTAAAGGAGTGTATATAGCCAAAAATATAAAAAGTCTGACAATCCTAAGGACTCTACTTGACACAGCTATGGAGGAAGAACAGCATAAATGGTTAGATAATAAAATCTATAAGATCTGTAAGCATATTACGGATATAAAGACATTATAGCTATAGAAGAGAGTTCCTTATAACCGACTTAACTAGGTCTTCCATCTATATAAACCCTTTTAAGTACTAATATAACTATCTAGAACACCCTTATAACAAATACCTTAATTACTGTTAGCTCTATCTACTATAAACTATATTCTACCTGCCGCAAGCCATATTCCACCTATTATAATTTAGACCCCACCTATAGAGACCCTAAACTATAAATAGCAGATTATAATTGTAGCTAAGTTATACTTTAAAGACTAGAAGTATAGCGGAGCTAAAAGCTTTAACTATAAACTAATAATCTTTTATAATATTTACACGAGATCTGGACTACCACCTACTACGTATAAGATTGCCTTTCCTATAATGCTAAAGGGATTAGCCTAGGACCAGTACTATAACCACTGGCTACCTAAAAGATCTTTTAAAGAAATTTATAACTACTTATAAAACTTCTTTAAGGGTCCTAGATACTACTGTAGAAACCTAGATAAATAGAACGCTATAATACTACTTTCTGTTATCTAGGAGAATACAGATAAAATGACTCTATAGTGCCTTTAGATACTGCTTATAAAGCTCTGTAACTTATAATATGGACTTACACCCGCCCTATGGATTATAGACTTTTTGTATAATAAACTAGTTATAGCTTGCTAGGGCGTACTAGTGTGTAGGATTGCAATCTTAGATCCTCCCTTAGATTTTAGCCACCTTATTAATAAGCTATAGTTGTCTATTATTGCCTACTAGAAGGAGCAAGAGTAGACTTATATGTACGCTATAGACCACTAGGAAGAACCGCGTGCGTACTTTATAGACCATTAATATAACTACTAGGACCGCAATAGCTCTAACTGTAAGGATCTGCATAAAAACCAATCTTCATAACTAAACTAAAAAAAGTACTGCTTTATATGCGGTAAAAGCGGCTGTTAGTTATAGAAGTATATAGATAAAGAATGGGATAAGTTTAAAGCTAGGTTTATGGGGTGATATAACAGACAATTGGGTAAGCGCTTTTAAGAACATTTTAAATAATATCTTATTAAGTGTAAGGGAGAAGGCCTAGAGCTAGAAGAGTTAGAGGACCTAGATAAAGCCTTTATAGCTCTAGTTATTGATTATAAAGCTAAAACTAAGCAGGATAACGTGAATAGCTCTTCTTACTTTATGTTTTTTGGCACTCTTTTATATAATAAAGTAGTAATTACAGCCCAAGAACTAGCTAATAGAGCCTTTTACCATAACCTTATAGGCTAAGATATAACTATAACTGCAAACCTTAACCCGCCTAAGGACATAAATGCCTGTGTATATAGCAGTTAGCCTACACACTATATAACGGACGAGTTTATAGGCATTATAATTAATATAGGTGCCTTATAATAATCTATAGCCAGTTATAGATAGTTCCTGGCATTACAGAAGTAAGATATAACTTTATAGCTTAACGTGTTAATAAAAGGTATAGTAAGCGTATAATTTGGAATCGGGACTACGTCGTTAATTAGGTCTGTATAAGTCTTGACTCTGGTAGGTAAGGTTAACTTTTACGTTATTAATATAAACACACTATTTCTGCTCTGCCTAGCAGATATGGACAACTTATAGGTGTATTATAATAACCTTATAAACGTACTTATAACTTCTATAGGTAATATACCTATTATACAACAATTCGGCCATCTGTTCCTCTTGTAGGACCTCTCTTTACAGATCTACCTTTTTGACTCTTTTAACTAGAACCCCTGTTACCTAACTAATATAGAATTACATTGTTTATACTGACGTTTTGGCCACCCGTTAGTTAAGAGACTACAGAAAGTACTTAACTGTTTTGGACACGACGTTAATATAAAATTACTTAAGTACCTTACCTGTTACTGCCACTTTTGCTAAAAACACGGTAAGTTGCCTAGCTGGTTTAAGTTCACACTCTGTAATAATATTAATTTTAACTACTATATTATTATTAATATTATGTATATTAACGGGAGCCCAGTCCTATATATAGTTAATAAATGTATATGCTTTTAGGCCGGCAGATAGCTATAGAATATTAGTGCTAAATATATATAGGACATTGTATAGATGTGTTGGATTAACACGTACTTAGGACTATTAGATGTTATTACTTATAATATAGGCAAGAACTTTATTAGTAAGGAATTTAAAGAGTATACTACTATAATGGGCATTATAACTAAGGGTGTGCCAGTTAAGGCTTATAACTTAATTAGAATAGTTAAATATTACTATAGTTTGCTACGGAGAGTATACTAGATTATTATAGTTAAAATACCAAATATTGATAAGGACGCAGCTCTCTAGATGGCCTTTAAGGCTATTAATGACTTTATAGGGCCTAATAGACTAGTGCCCACTCTGCTAGTATTTGGTGCCTACCCCGGCATAACTAATTTAGACGCGCCTTCGTTAATAGTTACGTAACACGTTGCCGCAGTTAAGAAAGCTATAGAAGAGATTTATAAGCTATATACTAAATAATAAGTTACAGACGCTTTAAGTATATAAAATGGCCTAAGAATAGACACTATTTATAACTTACCGCCTAACTTATAAGTACTTGTCTGGAGAGAAGGAAATATGGGCTAACTAGGATATTAGTTAGGACTGTATAACCTACTTACAGTTAAAAATAAGACGTATACTATATAACTGCCCTATAGTCCTACATCCTTCTATATAATGGTTGTAAAGCCTTACTTTTTGGATCTAGAACTTAATAATAACCCGCAACCTAACTAATAGGACAATCCCTAAGAGCAGCAGGCATATATACCTAAAAACAACCCGGGACCTGTTGTACGACCTATTAAGTAACCTATTAGACAACCCGCTATATAACCACAAAAGCGTGGCAGAGGATGCCTATATAAGTACCCCCTTCTTATAAATCAAGCTAATATTTCAGTCTTCCTCTAAGATAACAATACTATAAGTACCTAGTTTTAAGCTTTATGCCAGAAAGAACTCACAGGCCTACTTAAGTTAGGAGTATTTAAGGTAGTTAAGCTTATGGATATACCCGCAACAGCCCGCCTGTTTAATTTACAGTTTGTTAATAAGGTTAAGAACGCCAGTATAGATGCAGCTTTTAAGAAATTACAACTAGCAGTATAGGTGTATAATAATACAGAAAAGAGTGTAGTACTTACCTAGTTACCCACTATCTAATAGGCGAGTTAACGCCTAATCCTATGCATTAGAGCCATGCTGCAAAACTAAGATATATGGATCTACCTACGCGACATTATATAAGCCTACGTATAATCAGCTATAAAGCTAAACTGTAATTTCTATGTATAACCTCTATAAGAAGTATAGACTAAACTAGGAATTAATAAAGGGTCCGTATTACAGGTGCTTAAGCCCCTTTATAGAGTGCTAAAAGCTAGAAACCACTAGTTTAAGATATATTACACATACTACCTATAGCAGTTAGGTATGGACTAGTTAATGTATAACCTATGCCTGCTCTATAGTAATAATTCCACATATTTTAGAGTAGTTGGACTATAGATGGATAATATGCTACTACTTGCCAATAGAGCATTCGCGGACTATAAAGAGAGCAAACTATATAAGGCCTAACTTACAGCTAAGGAGCGCGAGTAACTAATAGCTAAAAAGCCTCTTAAGTTTAACAGCGGCATTATATAACTTATAACTAATAGACTAACGTTAATACAAGAGTGTTAATGTAGGAACCTTAGTATAGTTAACGTTTCTAAACCTGCCATATCTATAAGCTTATGAGGTATTATCTATATAGCACTTATGCTAAAGGATTAGTATGTTGCTTAACGCGCCAGAGAAGCGTATATTGCATCCATCTGCTAGCTAAAAGCTGCTTTTGACCTATCCATTACTGCCTAGGTAATTAACCCAAATAAAGATAACGCAAAAGCACTTAATTAACGCCTAGCCTAGCAAATTAAAAACCCCGCCAGAGGACTTATATACGTCAAGTTAGACGTCACTACCTTATAGTTACTAGCCTTTATGGACGCATCTTTTGCAAATAATAAGGACTTGTTGTTGTAAATTAGGTATATACTAGTTCTTACGGATGCAATAAATAAGGCAAATATTATCTACTGGTTGTTAATAAAGTGCAAGAGAGTTATAAGAAGTGTACTCGCGTTGGAGCTATATAGAATTGCTTATAGGTTTAATATTAGAGCCATAATTAAGTTAACAGTTAATAAGATCCTAAATATTAACCTACCACTTGTGATATATACAGACTTAAAGTCACTTTATAACTGTTTTGTATGGCTTGGCACTATATAAGAAAAACGCCTTATAATTAATGTTATGTGTTTATAGCAGGCGTATAAGTGAAGAGAAATCACAGAAGTTAAATAGATTAATAGCAATATAAACCTAGCGGATGTAATAATAAAAGGCAAGCCCTGTCTAGCCCTAATTTAACTTATTAACACAAATACGGTCCAGCTAAAGGCTGTTAGATGGGTTGAATGGATTAATACTAATCCATAAAGACAAACTTGGGGCAGATTTAGGGTAGGTTTAGACTATATAGATAAGAGACTATTGCGTTATATAAGAATAGTATAAGCTATTACGTATATACTATAGATAGACTATATACTAGATAGGAAACATATTTTAGGCCTCTTTAGAGGTTGCCTAGTGTTAGTAACCTATTAGGGGTAAGGGTAGCATGTGCGCACGCATTCCTTACGTGCGCATTCCTCGCGTGTTATAAGTACGCAAGGCCTCGCATATAGAATAGGAACAGACATCCACAAACCTAAGAGCATACCTGTAACAAAGTGATTATAGGTCTACAATAGGTTAAAGCATACCAACAGTAAGTAGTATTTAATTAAAGCTTTTATATAACTCTATATACATTATAATTAAATTATAATAGCATTATTAAGTTAAAATGTAATATGGTAATAGTTGAGTTAAGTACTAAGTGAAGTGAATCTTCAAACCGGAAAAGTAACAGTCCGACCTCCAAGCGGGCTTAGACCGCCCAGGCCACGCGCGCTTAGGCCAAATCTCAACGTTGCCACTAAAGATAAGCCCCTTTCTCGGAAAAGTTAGCAAATTCTATATACGGCTTAGTTAGTGCCTAGAAATGCCTAGTACGCCTTAATATAAGATAGGGCACGAAGTTAGACTTACTCTAAAAGTATAAGATAATATGCCGCATTTTATAAATTTTCCGAGAAAAAAATATATGTTTGGCCCTTTTTCTAGTACTTAACGGACTGTTATAATAGAACCTAGCGCTAGGTTTCCAAAGGCATGTAATTACTCATAAAATTGGCTTAAAGCTTCTTTAAGACCGAAAAGTAACCGTCTGGTAACCGTCCGGTAACCGTCCAGTAACCGTCCAGTAACCGTCCGGTAGAGGTCTAGGTGTAGTAAAGGTAACTATTCTTAAGGGGTGCTACTGGGAATATAGCCTTATATGCTAAAATATCTGAGAAAATCTTAAAGGCGGGCCTGCGCCTAGGCGCGATTTTTTTTAACATAGTAGATAATAAAACTTATTATAAATTCTAAATGCGCTCTTATAATTTGTTGGAAAAAACAAGAAGACACAACTTTAAGAAAGTTTTATCGTTTTATTACGCTAATTAAGATCATTATTATCCCAAGGCTAAGATTCCCCTTTTAGTTCTTAGTATTTCCGAGCAATTTGGTAATTACTCTTATATACCTCTACCTTTAAACCTTTTCAATACACGAAAACTTCGTTAAAACCTAGCGATTTTCCTTAATATTCAGCTCTTGCCCTTGCAACATCCTCGGTATCAATTGTTTGACGTTTTAACCAAGCTTTTAATACTATTTCCATCCATTTCATGCGCCTACTCTGCTTAGAGCTCTTATTAACCGTAGAAAAGTCCTCCTAAAAAGCAGTTTCACTAGAATACATGCTATATATTGACATAATAGTCTATAAAATAAAGTATAATTAG
>Ga0307507_10001628_pt1 | contig 49745 bp, 63 predicted proteins | sample 7_EM_MG_FD_207223 | JGI IMG/M metagenome (GOLD analysis project Ga0307507, IMG submission 207223) | Populus trichocarpa ectomycorrhiza microbial communities from riparian zone in the Pacific Northwest, United States - 7_EM | ecosystem: Host-associated > Plants > Roots > Unclassified | place...
ACGCTATTGCGTCGTCATGTGAAAGCCTATGAGTCAACTGATCTCATAGTGTGAAAGATAACAAACCGATGACTAATAACTATTAGTCATGTGAGAGTCTGCCTTGCTTAGTCACCGTTTGTGACACATGGACAGAATATCCAGAAGAACGTATCAACTATCATATTAATTCTATGCACCAACGGATCAGAGCTTGTATTGAGGATGGAGGAGGAAATAACTTTAATTTTTAATTTTTAATATTTAATTTTATTTGCTTATTTACTTTCTTAGAATGTACGATAGGTATCATGGGTTTATTTTCTTTCTTCTCAGCATATACAAGTATCATAATATTTACTATTATTATTCGGCTCTCCTTGGCCTATTCTAATTGGTCATTACTCTCTCTAGGTACCTCCCTGCATTCTCATGCACCCTCTTCAGCCACTATGCAAGCCCGGTCTTTTTCACAAACGTCACGACACGACGAGTATGGCATTATGGAAGTATGGGTGCCGTACCCACCGTAAACTTACCATGAGTTAGGTAAAATTGGATATATCAGAAAAGAAAAAGAAACAATGATGTGCAAAAGCTATGCGAGTACAAAACCCATAAACGCCGGCCTATCCCCAACACGATGTTGAATGCCCTTGCCCCTGGCATGACATACGGTACCGGCGCCCATAATGCTCCGAATCAAAAGGTACCCGAGTAGACAGAAATAAATAAAAGGAGTATTAAAGATAAAAAAAGAAAGTTGGGATGGAGAATTCCTAGCGCTCATGCAGTCGCCCAGCGGTTAAGCATATCACCAACACTCCTCTCCTTCGACAATAATTCACCCCTCATTCTGACCTTCTCTAAAGCCTTCTGTAACACATCTCGGGCCGTCCCATGATCTCGCACTCCTAGCTCATGTGCGAAAAGGCCGGCGACTCGCCCGCAGAACCTCCGGCGGATAATGTCCGTGACGGCGGCCGCATCCTCCCAATTCTCCCTCTCGACACAGACCATCCCGAGTTCTAACCCCATTTTCGCGGACCTATGATACCAACTTTTATTTTTACTCCCCCAAAACTCACTCCCGCCCTTGTCTAGGCTGAGGAAATAATTGATAGCGGTGTCGGTCCTTCTTCCAAATCGTAGGTGGATCGCCGCTTCCATGAATGGCGACTTCGCCCAGAGTTCGGCGCTGGGCACCAACTTCTCCAACAGTTGCTTGCTCGACTCACCATCTTGGACCTTCCGACAAAGCTGTAGCCCAACAGGTTGGAATTCGCCGTATTGATACTTTTTGCTTCCAAAAGTACGTAGCGATCTCTCAAACATTTCAACAGCCTTGCCGATCCCGGCCTTTGCCTCCATAGCCACAATTCCAGATTGCAAAATCCTAAGCTTCTCTTTGTCGGAAATGCTCGCTGTGCTCAAAAGATCTATGATCTTCGTCTCTCTCCCTTCAGCCACAAGCGTCTCAACGATTGGCTGTGTGATGGGTGAATTTGTGATTGCATTTATCTTAGTCACTAACCCACTCTTCTGAAGTCCTTCGAGAACCCTGCCGAGTGCACTCTCTTCGCCTACTCTCCATCGCTTCGCCTTTACTCCCTCAACATACTTATTCAAACAAAGCCCAGCGAGCCCCAATGTAGCCCTGCCGGCCAAAACCTGTTGCTCAAAGACCCCAATGGGGTCTTCATTGATCCTCTCGAGGCCTTTACTCCCGTCCAACGAGGTTGAAAACGGAAGTGTCACGAGGAGGTTTCCAACATGTGAGTCGGTTGGTGGGGTGGGGACTGAGTTGAGTTGTTGACGAAATGAGTCTTTAACGAGTCCCAATAGTCGGTTGCGTTCGAGGGGTGTCAAAGGAAGCTGAGGGTGGAGGACGTTATGGAGTTTGAAGAAGGCGAGAGTCAAGCGTAGCCGGGTTAAGGCAGAAGGCTGCATTTTTTTACGGACAAATGAGTACAAGCAGATGGAGCGGTGTGGGGGTGTTACGGTGACTTGATGGAGGCCGAAATGTGGATGGAGGGAAAGATGGAATGATTGCAGTCGCAGCGACCAGGTGCGGGGTGCTAGTGTACCGCACTTTGTTGCCTCGGCGAAGTTTTGGAGAGGGCCTCACGATGACCGTTTCTCTTCCTCACCTTCAGAAGTCTGTACTATATCTTTCAAATCTCCATAGTCATCATGGCCTTAGGCCAGGGCACATTTCTCGGCCCTAACCACCTGGCTCACGCAAGCATTCCACCGTTCTACCGCAATTTACCAGCACCCCACTCGTGCACTTGTATCGAAAATAAGTATTACCTGATTATATGACCATTCCCAACGGCATGTAGGATCAATCGACCCACTGCCAGCACCACCGATCGAAGCCATGCTACTCTAACAGATCTAGATAGCTCCGGGAGGCCAATACTTTCGAGTAGTTAGCATCGAGCTACGTGTTCCGTCGATTTCCTAGAAATACCGAAATTGCCCCCCGCCCTTTTCCCATTCCTTTAACCTTGGAAACAGGAAATGATGGGCTACCGTATCCGTGACAATTCCTTACTTCGCCAATTTGACCCCATGCTCAGGAGCAACATCACAGATTAGAAAGACGGTTGATCGTAGTTGGCTAGGAAGGAAGGAAAGAAACTGACCACGCGCACCCTTATAAGGAACCCAGTCAGCGATAGTATCCGCCATCTGCAATTGAAACTAAACCGCAGATGGCTTTCTCAATTTGGATAACTTGTTCATCTTTCGAGTACTTTCGTTTAGAATGCCGGACCTATATCATAGTAAAGAATATCGGCACCGGTAGATTGTCAATAGGACTGTGAATACATATATATATATATATATGTATTGGGTGGGTGGTGGAGTGCTACTGTACGAGTACTTTGATAGCACCATCCTAGATAATTACTTCATCTCGAGTTATTCGCAGGCAGGTGAGGTAACGAGACAAGGAAGTTTAGCTATTCTACATTCCTTGGATCCATTAATTACCCCTCCATAGAAGGGCAAAAGAAAAGAAAAAGTCTCTAAAATCACCGAATAAAAATAAGAAGGGATCAGACCAGCTTCCTTCCTTCCTTCCTTCCTTCCTTCCTTCCTTCCTTCCTTCCTTCCTTCCTTCCTTTCATCTTTACCCTTCCCTCCTTCTACTGTACGCCCACCTTTTTCATTCCAGCCTTTTCGCCCCCGCTGACCGACCTTGCCCTTTCACCAACAACGGCAAAGTTACGCTCCACCGACCCTTCGGCTTCCCTAAAAACGCTCCCGAATTCCTTCCCACCTCCCATTCACCACACTATAATAACCCTTTCACATCACAACACGAGAGCAACGAGCAACCAACTGACAATCAAACCTAACGAAAGTCTCTCCCTCTTTATAACCATCCACCTGCAACTCGCTCTCAACCTTTCGACTCTCCCACCTCGCAAATCAAAATGACACTGAATCCTCATCAGAAGCAGAAGGTGGATATCAGCGTGAGTGGTCTCTCTCTTTCGAATTACCCCACCTCCCCGCATTGGGTCATCCCGTGAAGGGAAAGAAAGAAAGAAAAGAAAAGAAAAAAGAAAAATTTACCCGACCCGCTACCTTCTCTCCCCGCTTTGAGCTATACCGCATTATTTTACTAGAAATATGATCAAAAAACTGACAATAAGAGAGGGAAACCTGGAGGGGAGGTTGTTCTTCGCCAATGGGTCATTACTCAAGACCCATCTGGCGAACGAATGACTGCACCTTCCTAAAGTCCCGCATTTCCCACAATTCACAGTCCTTGAGTGAAGAGGAGCAGAGGCTCTTTAGACTATACGGGAAACTTCCGTCCAAGAAGGATATTCTCAAGAATAAGCTTAAAGCATTCCTCCCCCCGCCCGCCGCCCCACTTCATTTCACCAATCTAACTGGGGGATAAAACAAAAAGGAACGCAAATACTTCGACTCAGGCGACTATGCCCTCTCAAAAGCCGGTAAAGCCTCGGACGTCGGCGTGACAAACATCGGCTCTCAGCATCCGCTTCCCGAAAACATTCCCCATCACACTGCCTCGGGTACGCCCACAGGTGCCAGCGGGAACTCGGGATCTCCCGTTAAGGAGAGCCCACTCCTGCATGCTAAGAGCCCAATGGGTTCGCAGCCCCCGACTGAAGGTGAGGATGCTGGTGATGCTGAAGAAGCTTCGGCGGTGGCGGAGAAGACTGTTGGAGGGAGCACTGCACCTGCGGTGCCCATTCCTTCTCATTAGGCAGTCTCTTTTTAGAACTCGTGGGGCTTTTTGAACTTTGGCTTCTCCTTCTTCTTCTTTATCTTTATTTTCTTTCAGCTTGACGGATATGTGGAAGAAAGGAAGCTAGGGGTCAATTGGTATGGGAGGTTGGAGGTTATTAGCATTGGGAAATGGAAACGGGAAATACGGTTGTCTTTTTACGGCTTATCTTGTCTGTTCGTCTGTTACTACTCTTATCTATTTTTGCTGTTTATTGGTTTACTGGTGGTGCTCATGAAATCCTTTCCTCGCTTTTTCTTTTTTCTTTTTTCGTTTTCTTCTTCTTCATCTCAAATCATGTCTTCTCTTGCCCTCGCAATTTTCAATCATCACTTGGATCGATAGCCGATATAGTCCCGCGGCGTTTTTCGGGGGTTAAGCAAAGTTAAGTTAAGTTGAACTAGTCTGTCATAGTCTGTCTTATATTATTGCTCTTTGGAAAAAGGGAAGAAAAAAAGAAAAAAAAAGGGCAAGACTCCCATCACTCTCACATCTTTTTTCCTTCCTTTCTTCCCGTATTGTGCCTTTTTGTGCTTGCGCCGTATATACAGTACAGTCTAGTGCAATGCTCGAGTACGTTATTGGCACTACTGCATCAAATCGACCACTCACAGCAGGAAGCTTCGAGGCGCTCGATGTAGAAAACTGTATCGACAATTGCCACTGTACGAGTACTGTACACGCTGTACGGTGTATACCGAACTTCCCACGGAGAGAAAAAGTAGTTTGCGATAATAAGTCCACCGCAAAATCTCACTTTTAACGAAATTGGCCTGGGCTAGGACAATTTACAATTGGCCAAGTTTGTTTTTCTGAAATTAATGATAGGGGCCAAATATCTCATCTCTCTTTCCAAAATTCCCAAAAGATTAGCTTTTCTTATAATATTATAGTATATATCGGAGATTTTCGAAAAGAAAAAAAGAAAAAGAAAAAAAAGACATACCGTAGTCCAGGCCAGTTTATTAACTTAAAACTCTCCCTTTTTCGTAAGCTATGATAGTTAGTTTGTAATATAAGCAGTTATCGTATACTAGTAAATTTATTATATCTCAATAATAATAATAATAAATCAATTTCCAAAGAACCAAAAGATTATACACAACTTTATACGAGTACTATACGGCACTGCACATTCCCAGCATAACAATATGCCAGTGATAACGAAAAGTCCCAAACCTTCCTCTTCCCTACTATCATACCTAGACTATATACTGTACCTACCGTATTATACCCACTATAGACTGCAATTTACCATACCAGCAGCCCAGTTCCATGCCGTAGTATCAATATAATACAAATCCAAGTACCACGAAAGCACTCTACTCTCCCCTCTCCCTTCTTTCTCATATGATACTACATACCACATGATACCCCTTCTCCCAAAAACTAGTTTCCCCCCTCCCCCATAAAAAAAAACATCATTTAGGACGTCATAATAGGGTAGCTGCTGGCCAGGAGGGAGGGAGGGAGGGATTCCTATAATATAAATCGTCATTCATAAGCGCTTGCTCTTGGTGTCTACGGTAAGGCACAAGGATGAGTTAGTCAAGTGATGTTCCTGCCTTAACGTATTGATCAGGATCAATCAACCATTACCCGACGGGGTATGTTTGATAGTCCTGATCTGTTTCTGTTTCTATATACCGGTATTCTACGCGTTTGGTTGGTTGCGGTGGTATGGTACTCGAGTAACTAGCTTAACTTAGGGACGATTACGGTTTGAGTCAAATGTCCAATCTATTATTGCTACGATAACTAAAGTAGGATGGTGGGCCAATCCTTGTCGATGCGGAATCATGGGAGGTCACTCGGTTTACTTTTGCTTGGTAGGCATCCTGGGAAAGTATCATACTCCCGCGGCCAGAGTTGGTAAAGAAAACAAGGAAACTACAGTTTGTGTGGCTTATTTTTTGTTTTGGGAATTCTCTAACCGACGCCGTTTAAAAACCTAGCAACACATAAGAGCTAAGGAAAGATAATGATAGAAAGGATTTCGAAGGGGATTTCTTCGTCTCCCGTCCATTTGTTTTTTTTTTTGTATGTGAATGGTTTGTCAAGGTTGTTTTAATTCTCGTGACATACGGAAAGGCCGGTTAAGGTAAGGAAGGGAGATTAAAATGGAAGTAGGAAAAGAAACACCCCCGGGAACATTTACTGTCCCGCAGGGGCACCACGTCCACGACCGAATCCACCACGACTAAAAACACACATGTTAGCACCTTTTCACTTTTTTTTTCCCAAGCCCAGCTCCCCCTCAGAAAGAACGATGGAGGCACATACAATTGAGGTTGGAACTCTCCAGTCTGAGTGTCTTTACCACCACCCTCCTTATCTCCGAATCTCCTTCTGTATCCACCCTCTCTGTCACCCCTCTCACCACCACCGCGTCCACCACCGGGCCTTCTGTCGCCATCACCGCTCAACATTCCCCTGGGGGGTGCGTGGCTGCGGTTCTGCTTAACGTGGGTGGCTGGGACAATTTCCGCAGGGAGATGGAGCCATTCGCGAAGGTAGTCCAGACCCTCGGGGGTCAAGGTGTAGTAGTAGTATTGCCAAGAGAACTGGGTCTTGAGGTATCCGCGAGAGGTGAGGGACTGGCAAGCTTTAATGACCTATAACAGTGCAGATGTGAGACCCGTTAGTTATGCTGGTGTATCGGAGATGGGCCGAGAAAAGGTTGAATTGAAGGGATTACGAACATAGAGGTTCTTGGTGTCAATGTCGGTATGCTTGGGAAGGTTGAAGTCCTTCTTTGCGACGAGAACTCCCTCTAGAAACCAGCGATTAGTAAATCTCGTTTGTTGGCAGGCCGGGGGGATATGAGAGCTTACCGCGAAAGATATGCTCGTGAATTTTCTTGCGGTCGGCCTTAGGAATAAGCCTATGTAACCCGCCATTAGCTATTTTCCCCTCCCATTTCGAAAATGACCAATCCAGAGAGAATGAAATACATGATTGCGACTTTTCGATCTGCCTACAAAGAGGTAAGGCGGGTGTGTTGTCGGATCGCGGTGGGTAATTGTGTTTGCAGACGGCGAATAAATGTGTTTGAGAGCTTCTGAAATTGTTAGAGTGAGGCTGTGGCTGTGGGGATTGGGACTGTTTCCGGGAGGGTTTGTGCCCTGGCAGGGTAACAGGATTCTAGAATAAATATTTCTGAAACACAACTCGACACCGCCTATCACTCGTGGCTATATTATTTTTCCCAGAATAGGGTTTAGTTTACCAACACGAATACGCGGGTTGAATACCGGTGGCAGTGGTTGATACCTATTTCTCTTTGGGCCCTCAGCTGCAACTGCGAAAATACTCTTGCGTGATGTCTCTCTGGGTCTCACGGCTTCACTCCAATGCGAGTCTAGAGATTCCAACTAAGTACAATCATGAGGAATAAACAGAGGATAACTATCCGGTAAGGGTATTATGCTCCCACAACACTCGCTAAGAGCAATTTTCCGACGAAGAAAAAACGCCCCCGATGCACTCATCGATACGGTAAACCTTAATCGTCGCGTTTCCCTGGCTACGCCTTGTCCCAAACACAAATCGCAAAAAAAAAAGAAAAAAGATATAAAGGAGGAAGAATTTTCTAATCAAGTTTGTTGGCTCAATCACTCGCCACCCAATCATATACTTGTGGTTTTGTTACTTTAATCTGATATCATCTCGGCCGTTCATCGTATCCACCCACAAGTAAATGTAAACATAAGACAAAATCATCGGCCCTGGAACCGGCTGTTTGGCCTCCCATTATTCCAATCGGTACCATCCTCCGCGATGAAGTAATCGTGGTGACAAGCTTGTTTGGCCGATATGCGACCCGCAGGATCGTACACGAGCATGGCCTATCAATGATTTTAGCGCATGTCAGCTGTCAACTGGCTGGAAAAGTATTGGAAGATTGGAAGTACGACAAGCGTGTAGCCTGCTAAATATAAGGGAACGTACTTCTAACAAATCAATGCCTGCGTCTTCAAGGCCTGGGATCATTTTTTTGGTGTCAACCTTCGCCCACTGAGGGAAGGAAGATTTGAAATCCGGAAAGCTGGTGACACCGGGCCATGTCTCTTCGTCTGGAGTTCCCAGTACCCTATTAATGCGGTAGCAGCAAAATTAGCCCGGGAAACAAGATAGAACTCATCTCAATTCGTAGCAAAGAAATCCTTACTGGAAGATCTTGAAGATTTCGTCAATTTCCGAATCACCAGGGAAGAGCGCTTTGCGAGTACACATCTCTGCAAAGATGCAGCCCACGCTCCACATATCAACACCAGTAGAATATTGTTTCCCACCCAACAGAATTTCCGGAGAACGATACCAGAGAGTGACGACCTAGATGCGAAGAAAAGGATGCTTTAGCCGCGAGCTCCCTAAACTATAGGGATATTTTTAAAACGCCACTCAGAGACAACTAATCCTACCTCATGAGTATATGTCCTCAAAGGCACTCCAAAGGCTCTCGCCAACCCAAAATCTGCCAGTTTCAAGTTGCCCTCTTTGTCGATCAATAGATTCTGAGGCTTCAAATCCCTATGCAGGATCCTATGCGCATGGCAGTATCTCACACCTTCAACCAGCTGGCTCATGAACCTCTTGATCATGTCGGTTCCCAAACCCATGCCTGATGGAATAGCTTCCATATATTTTTTCAAATCGAGATCTAAAAACTCAAAGACTAGGTAGAGCTTGTGTCCATCGGCATGCACAATGTTGAGGAGTTTAACAATGTTAGGGTCAGACATTTCCTTCAAAAGGGAAATTTCGCGAATGGCGGTAGACGGGACACCCTCATCTTCGGCTTCGAGACGAATCTTCTTTAATGCAACGATACGGTTATTGTTCTTGAGATCCTTGGCCTTGTAAACAACCCCGTAGGTACCTAATTAAGAACGAGTTAGTCAGGGATCCCCATAGGATCTCGTCTCGTCTCGCAAGAGCTTGCAGGGAAGGTTGCGTCTTGAATATCGCGGAAGGGGGTTTGCGGTGTTTCAAAGGGAAATTTTTCCAAGAAAATAATGTTAGACGAAAGGAGAGAAAGGAAGAAAGAGAACTACCTTCACCAATTTTTTCGATTTTCTGATAGTTCTCCATTCCGGGAAATTCAAATTGTTTCTCCTAAACAAAGAAGACCAGGTGGGTGTTTGTTTGAGTTGATGGCAAGGGACGTAGGCGGAACTAAGTCAAACGAGCCGAAAGATTGACGTCGAGAGCAATGGCGGCTTTAAGTAAGGGAGTTGCTAAGGAAGGGACGAAGGGTCAAGAAGACCTTGGACAGGCGATCGCGGTTGGGTTTTGGGTTGTGGTTGTGGTTGCGGGTATAGACAGAGAAGAAAGGAAGGCAGAGGAAAAGGAATGCACAGGGAAGAGAAGTAAACAACAACAAGGCGGACAAATACTTGTACCAAAGTTGGAGATTTGCCAGCGTTCACGTTCTAAGGTTACTCCCTGCACGTAAAACTCTCCCCGCGGCACAACAGGAGGGGCTCAAGGCGATCAGAGCCGCTTGGTTAGGGGGATTTCGCAATCAAGAATTCGGGATCTTTCAAGTTGTCGCCACGGCAACAGGTCACAGGTCAGGGCTCATGTCCCATCTAACTTAAGCGACATCCAGCGATAGCTAGAGATAAAAATTATGAGAAAGATACCCACTTTTTTGGCGAAGTAAACAAGCACTTGCGGTGACAACCATGTGCTGAAACGCCAACGAACCGTAATAGAGAACCTGGATTAGGATGCTTCCTGTGTAATAATAATATTATGTTACGAATATATTATATTACCTAGCTAACAAACTTTTATCCCAACTTTTCGTAAGATTTGCGAAATCTCACTTTTTCCAATCAGGCTATTGTCACAGTAAACAAGCCCGTCACAACGATAGCTATCCCGAATTCTTGATTGCGAAATCCCCCTAGTACAAACTGCCTTCAGCACTTTTGCACACTTGTACCGTACAAGTACTCAAGTGCAGTAATGCTCGCTGGATTGGAGCTCTGCAACCACTAACCTATCATAGACAAACGATCACTTAGGTAGAATGCTGTGCCGCTAGGAGAAAGTTGTGGGAACAAGCAGTAAGTACAGTAGCAAATTATTAAGCATACTGAGGCCTAAACATCTATTCCGGTCCCACCCGACAGGTTTTGCAAAATGATGCCACTAGTAATCGGATACATCCATAGCAGAATCTCAGCCCGAACCGACCCAAGAGAAGAAAGAGCAGAGGCAAAAAGCAAAAAGCAACACCGAAAAAGATTTTGTATTTAGAAAACCAACGCAGCACCCTTGGTCTTCTTGTCACCACTATGATTAGGGGGAGGAATTAGTATCGAGAACGTCTAGATATAGAACGGACGAGAATAACGTACCCAAGCTCGAAGTGCTTGCATCGCTTCAGGGCCAATTGGGCCTTGGTCTTGCAAACTGTGCACTCTAATCTTAAGACTACCTTCTTTGTTGTTTTGGCTTTTTTGTGGAAGACAGGCTTAGTCTGGCCACCGTATCCTGACTGTTTGCGATCGTAACGACGCTTTCCCTGAGCAAAAAGAGAGGCCTAGCATTTTTGACAAGAATTCAGCGCAGAATTCGGAGGGGGCTATAATGGGACTCGAGTCTATACCTTTCCAGCTTTGTATTGAGTAACCTTGTGCTGGGTGTGTTTTCTACAAGTTCTCCCCTTGCAGTAGGTCTTGCGGGTTTTCGGGACGTTGACCTAGAAGAATAAACGAATTGTGTTAGCATCCGGCCATTAAATACCTGCATTTCCGTGCGTTGAAACTCTTCAAAGGCAAACAGGAAAGTGCGATCTCACCATTTTGGAATTTCGCTCAAGAGTAGAAGGCTGACGAAGTGTTTAGGTCGGTGTCGGTTTGGTTAGTTGCCGTAGCCGGGTCGCAGACGGTTGTCACAGAATTGATTATGATTGTTCTGTGGTGTTGAGATGATTTTCTGAATTTAGTGGGGCTAAGTTAGGGTTTCATGGGACTGCTTGTGCTCGAGTACGTTTGCCCTAAGCTGAGACCAGAACTCCTAATTCGGTTGGGATCCGACCAGCCCAACTCCCCACACTATACCTCGAAAGGAATGGCGTTACTGTCTTGGCCAACCTAAAATTTCCCTTTCAGCAACCGAATTGGGAGTTCTGAAGGTCTCTAATTTATTAGCTGAAATTCGTATCAAAGGCTGCCGAAGAGATCTGATAAGACCCGATACTCGAGCCTCTTTTGCCTCAGAATTTTCAGTAGTTACAACTCGATTGACTGGCTGCCGAAGCAGCTCCGCAACGATGATCAACGCAGTGCTGGTCTTCAATAACAACGGCCAGCCACGGCTTACGAAGTTTTATTCACAGATAGTCTGTTTGTTCCAACTGCCTCCTGAGCTCCAAAGACTAACACAAGTTTCTAGGACGTCTCACTGCAACAGCGGCTGCTCTCCCAGATCTTCTCACTGGTGTCAAACCGGCCCGCGAGTGCTTGCAATTTCCTGCCGTAAGCTCCGCCGAGGCTCTAAGTTTACCCTACTAAATTAACCAGCTCACAGTCTTCCTCCCCTTCTGGCCGGCGCCTCATCCTCGACTTCATGGAATACCTCAACAGTAGATGAACCTACCACTCTCCTTTACCGACACTATGCTACTCTATATTTTATCATAATATCTGATTCCCTGGAGTCACCTCTGGGCCTGCTAGATCTTATTCAGGTCTTTGTGCAAGCTCTTGATCAGCTTTTTGAGAATGTTTGCGAACTGGACTTGATCTTCAACTTCGAGACATTACATGCGACGTTGGAGGAAATGATTACAGGTGGATGCGTTGTAGAAACCGACCTTGCACGAATCGTCAAGGCCGTGAGAGATTCCGGTAAAGTCGCTAAGAGGCCCAAAGCCGGAGGGAAAGGTGGGGGCGGGGGCGGGATGGGAGGCGGTACTTCTTCTGGGCTGGGTAGAGGCGGCTTCATGAGCGGGGATCTGGTATGGACGGGAAGATAGAAGGATATTAGCGTAGCATCTTACTGTAGCACTAGTGGTTCTGGTTTATTAATTTAGCAATGTGTCTTAGTTTTCGCTGGACACAGGACTTTGCAGGCTGGGTTAAACTTTGGAAGTTCGATAGCTTGGGAGTTCATGGGTAGGTTATTTGTGCTAATTGCGGGGCTTGATATTCCAATACAATGGACTACCGGTAGGGAAACAGGGAGCAGTAGTCACCGAGCAGGAAAAGCGACAGTGTTTAACGGTCATTATGTGACTTTATTGCACAGCACTCGATGGTCGGTTGAGTCACCACAAGTGATTCGGCTGCAAGCCACACTGGCAATATCGCGATCTCCGGCCCCATCTAAGAACAATACTTTGGGGAGCTCTGGTCGTGTAGAGAGCTCGAAATGGGTTACCGATCAGATGACAGCCATATCTTTCGACTCCTTACTGCTTTCCTATACCGGGATCCTAAGCAAGAGCTTATTAGTTGGATTGCCAACTAAACTTATAGAACGACATGCACGAAGGAAAGTTAGAAGTCAGAAATCGGCGCCTAGGCGGTCGTGCCAAAGGAAACGCACTGTAGAAAAGGTAAGGCATACAAAATGACATAAACTGCCTGCAGTGGAGCAGTTTCATTCCCAAGGGTTCCAGCTTCCAACTTCCAACTTTCCCTTCTGGGTGGGGCGCTGTCGCTCTCCTGTATCATTACGGTAGTCAAACCTAATGCTGCAGAGAATATCAGGTCTCTTATTTGTCTCAATGGAACTAATTGGCACTTATTTTCTTGATTTAAAAAGAGTCATTCGGCACCTGTTTTTCTCACCCAAAAAGATAATCTAAATTCTGGGTTGGAATTATTTCCCAGCGCGCACGGGCATAATTTGCGTGGAAGGGTGACTCGAAATATGGGATTTTTTAGATAAAAAAAAATAGGTGCCAACTGGTTCTAATAGTGCCCGCTGCACACTAAAAAACTGTAGTGTCACCTGGGCGTGGTCTCAGTCCCCGCCTTTACTACAGGTATCATACAAGTATCCGCTTGCTCACTCAATCTCCTACTATGGTCTCCTGATAGCCAGTGTGAAGACAAACTTACTTAAAGGCCACGGGCACCTCTTTTATTTTCTTCTTCTCCTTTCACTTTCCCTCCCCACTCACAATTTCACAAAGCAAAGATCTCTTCGTACTCAACGAATTAAGCTCAACTCAACATGTCTGACAACCAGGCCAACAAGCAATTTGCGGTTTGCGTCTTGTAAGTTTGCTCCTGAATGATATCTCTGAGCCTTTTCTCCACAGAGTTAAATGACTAACATAGTTGTAGCTGCGGCTCAAACCCAGGGATTGGAACTCGATTCATGGAGACCGCTAAAGCTCTCGGGGAAGTCCTCCACAAGAACGATTGGTCTTTAGTCTACGGCGGCGGTACTGTTGGTCTCATGGGCGCTGTGGCTTCCTCTTTGGCCTCCCTGGGCGGGAATGTCCATGGTATTATCCCCAAGGCTCTCGTTGCTAAGGAGGAAGCCGGGGTTCCGCATTCGGTTAAGGAATTTGGGAAGAGGACGGTGGTCCAGGACATGCATGCCCGCAAAGCTATGATGGGGAAGGAGGCTAATGCTTTTGTTGCATTGCCTGGTGGTTTCGGAACTATGGAGGAGCTCTTCGAGATCGTCACCTGGAATCAGCTTGGCATCCACGATTGCCCGATTGTCATTCTAAACATTGATGGGTATTACGACGGACTCTTGGGGTGGATCAAGACGGCGGTCGAGAAGGGGTTCATTTCGGAGGGTGTTAGCACTATCGTCTCGGAGGCAAAGTCTGCCGAGGAAGTTGCTGAGAAGTGCAAGAGCTATAAGCCCGCCTTGGGAAGGATGAACTTGGACTGGAGTAGCCGGTAGAGAGGGTGAAGGGTCATTTCTTTAAATTACTAGTGATAGAGCGGATTTAATAGTAAGGCTGGAGTTTGGCGCCTTCTGCTAGTAAGTACAATATAGATGCCCGTATCTGTTCAGAAAACTCTCAAGTGAATCCTCATCCCGTGAAATGGCGGACGGACCCCCATTGGAGTCATAGAGGACCACTTTTATACTTAGCACGGTATTGAAGCTACTAAATAAAGGTATCAATTAATAGCTGTGCCCCAATAAGCGACACCTTTTCATTTTTTGGTCTATTCAGAAGTATCCATAGATTCAGCAACTTCCTCACCGGTTCTACCGCCTCTACTGCTCTGGACATTCCCCAACTTTTCCAGCCACTCGCCCACCTCATCACCGTCGTACAGCTTGAAATTCTCCCCAATACCAACGACAGAGACGCTGGTATTTGCCATAGTCAACTCCTTGTCTTGAGCCAAGCTGTCCCTCAACGCCTTTAACCCATGGAGGACTAACTCTTCCCTGCTCGAGTCTACAAACTCCTCAAAGGCTCTCTCCAAGTATGTTCTCGCTGACTGAGACCTAGCCCCAATTGCCGCACCCTTATACTCTAGCACCATTCCCGAAGGTTGAAACTCCCAGAGATGAGGACCAGTTTCATCCACACCAGCGACAAGTAATCCAACACCATAGGGACGACGACCGTAATGCTGGGTATTCACCTGGGCCTTATCGGCAATAGCGTTGACGACACGGGAGATAGGGACAGGGCGGTTGTAGAGGAGTCTGGAGGACATGGATTGCTGACGCATGAAGTTTGAGAGAACTCTGGCATCAGGTGCAAGCCCAGCCAGAGCTACTCCGAAATGAGTGTCGATACCTAGTAGTGACAGTTAGATTATAGAGATTTTAGCTAATGATAATAAACACATACCGATGATTTTCTTTTGGTAGCTTCCGAGCTCTTCGGCATTCCTCTGTTAGGCAAATTAGTATTGCTTTACCTCTCCATCAGAACTTTATCCGTACCTTTAGAGCAACTAATACAGCGTGTGTCTTGCTGACTAGCCCTACCGCAACAGAACCTTGTTTTATCGCTTCGAGAGCATACTCAACTTGGAAGATGCGGCCCTGTGGGGAGCTACAAGCAGGTTAGCCATAAAACATTACAAAAATGCACGTAAACCCACAAAGTAACAGAATCATTGTCATAATTATTTCTGAACATTTTTGATGAAGCTGTTCGGAAAAAAAGAAAAGAAACTAGAAAGAGAGATGGAGGTAGATGGATGGGGGAGTTGAGCCAGAGAATGTTGGTGTTGGAGTTCCTCCTGTGATTGTTCTTGACCTGAAGTTGCCTCGGGCTCGTTAGGGGAGGGAATGTTGCTTGGCGTTCTGCTTCCTTCGGAACATAAGCTTTTCCACGGATATCTCTCTCACTTCTTCGCGGACTTTGTCTGAATTTATATTACCATAAAAACTCCGAGTCACTTACTTCTTCTCGCCGTTTTCTATCTCATTCTCGCCCTGGTTTTTGTGGTGAGAACCTACAGCGTGGGGTTGAGCAAAAGGCCGGGTAAATTATCGCTGGTATGATGGCGGGGTGATTCCGATAAACGAAATTTTTGTGTGATTGATAAGATTAATAATTCCGCTGCAGTTTTTCTGAACCACCACCTTCCCCGAAGCCACCATCTTGCCGGACTCGCCCTGCGCTACAAAGGCACCGTGTTCCTTCCAACCTCCACCATACCCTCACCATCACCACTACTATCACCACTGGGAGCACAAATCCCGAAAGCACGAGTTATCACTACTCTCCAAATAATTTCCTCTTAATCTTTTCCCTCTTAGAAATTTTGCAACACTCTTCGCTTTTCATAATGACTCCACATTCTATTCTTTTAGACACCGCATCAGATTTTGAACCCGCCACATCGATGAATGCCATTTTTAAAACTCTTATTCTGTGCCCATCTTCTGTCTCTTCTCACCCCGACTTGCTCGAGAAAGTTCTCTCTACGTTTGACAGAAGCTCGACGGATGTCCAAATGTTAGACAGACTTTCATTGAAAGTTGTCAACCTTCCAACCAGTACTTACTCATCCGTTCTCATCCTTGCCGACCCGTCCTCTACTGTTTCTCAGGACCTTGAGCCTTATGTTCTTCAAAGTGTTTTCAACTCAATGCTTCCAAAAGCTACGCTGAGAATCCAAGGGGGGGTTTTTGCAAGAGGGGATACCATTCAGTTTCTTGTCACAGGCTTCATGGCTGACAAAGATGTCGACGAAAGCATCATATTGACCAAGCCGGAGTTTACTGGAAATGCCTCTGTTCCATTGAAGTTGAGAAGGAAACAAAGAGTTGATGATTCGGCCGAGATCAATTCTGGCAAGACCGAGTCTGTACCCGCCGCCACCAGCGCGCCCGTCATTAAAGGTGTTGGTTTTGTTCTTAGCGATGACGACCTAGAGGACGATGACGATCTAATTGATGAAGATACCCTGTTAGAGACAAGCGATCTTGGCGCACTAATTCAACGTATGTTTTTCTGCTGGCCTTACCATTTTAGTTCGCGGAATGCTAACATATTTTGCTCTAGCTACCGAGTGTAAGCCTGATGTAAAGAAGCGTAGACGTGCTTGTAAGGACTGTACTTGCGGGTTGCGTGAGGAGCTAGAAGGTGAAGATAAAGCGAAGCGTGAAGCTGCAGACAAGGCTTTGGCGGCTGCAAAAGAAAAAGCTGCTGCTGGGGTTAAGCTCACTGCCAGCGACCTTGCAGAGGTTGACTTCACTGTGGCTGGAAAGGCCTCTTCCTGTGGAAGCTGTTATCTTGGTGACGCATTTAGGTGTGTTTAGCCCTCAATGGTATCACAGAATTTGCACAGATATCTAACCAATTTATTTTCTGCTTTCTAGATGCGCGGGGTGTCCATATATCGGTCTTCCGGCATTTAAGCCTGGGGAACAAATTACTCTTGGTCTAGATGACGACCAGCTGTGAGCTTATGTCTTAACTCATCTTATAACCCTCAGTACTTTCTCAATTTACTTGGGTCACAGGTTTGCACTCAAGTAAAAATTCATTGTTCTAATAGGGAAATGGTCATCGGTGTACTTTAGGTCTGATTTTTCTTTTCTTCTAGAAGGTTTTGGGCAATACATTGTGTCTAGTTACTTTTGCTGTCTTATTCTTTTTTCCTACCTCTTTTCCTCTTTTCAATACGGCGTTTTCTGCAATGGTTGGGGTTGGATTTGCCGTGAAACGAGTGTTAGACTGTAGCTAGCGAGTGATCTGAGGTGTGGGATGATTGATGACGTTATCGGTATTCTGACGTTCTTTTGGGAATGGCCATCTTTTCTAGCTAGTCGCGCAACAAAAAGGGTTCATACTATACAAGTACCGGTACCGGTATTTTCAAGCTGTTCATAGCAAAGATTCTAAATAATATTCTTACACCCCATATGAGCATTAAGCACCTCCTGTTGAAGAATTGTATTCAACGTGATACCTGTATTCTATCGACCTGACCAAAGCCATAGTAGTCTATCCATAATATATCTATTCGGATGTCTGAGCATGGTGAGGGTTATTCGTGTGGCGGTGAGTGGCGAATGGTGCCCAACATATGTAAAACAAAAAGGTCTTGGCGAAGCCGATTAACTGGTTGCATACCGGGAAAGACGACAGCGTCACTTCAGCCCCGTTGCCCCAAGCTCATCCCCTCTCCCTGAAACTATTCCGACCGCTACTTCTACTCCCTCTAGCGCTATCAAAACTCGCCCTCTCGCAAGCGTCAGCTCTTCTTCAACCCTCCGAACGAACCAATAACACGCCCTCAAAGATCCCGCTGTCTCCGACCATGGCTAGTGCTGGTTTGAAAACCATCATCGCACTGTCCTTTGTAGGCACCTTACTCCCCACCAACTGCTACGGCCTCCCGACTATCCGTGCCTCCAGAAGCTGACTAGAATGCGATAACAGGTTCTAGCGATAGGCTTCCTTCTCGTTATTCTTTCTTCAGCCCTCTACTCAAACTACTACCCGCTCTTGGTTGTCGCAACATATGTTCTAGCGCCGCTCCCGGATGCTATCTGTGCACGATGCTCTAACTCTGAGGATTTTATCGACGGAGCTGGGAGTGGGGTACTTGACCTTGGCAGGTTCCTTACGGGCTTCCTCGTTGTTATGGGGATCGGTATGTTCCCCTCACCCCCTCTCCACTACTGTGTGGGCGTGGTAGTGGTGGTACTACAAGCGCTAATTTTGGTGTTCCTTGGGGCAGCTCTTCCGGTTGTATTGGCGCACTCCGATATCATCGTTGTGCCTGCTATGATTATGTCGATTATTGGTGGTCTCTTGATATATGGCACTGTCATCACTTTCATAACCTTTTTCCAGGAAGAGTCAGACTTTTAGGTGTAGTCGGAAACTACCATATAGTGATGGAATCTGTTAAGGCCGTTCGGATTGTGGGGGAGGGATGTAAAGCGAGGGAGAGAAAGAAAGGTGACTGCGCTAGAACCATAAAACAAATGGATGGATGAATGAATGGACATGTAATATATCCGGGGGGGTTCACACGGGCGGGTTCGGATACGGTTTGGGCTTTTCGGTTGCTAGGTAGTTATTTAGCGGTGTATATCGTTTGACATTTTGTTTTTATCCTCTCCTTTCCCTTGCTTTTTGGCTACGATACTATGGGGGAGTTGGTGGGAAATTCGGCTTGCTTGCTTTCATAGTGATTGGGAGCTGCCGCGGGATATTAGTTGTTTTTTGTATTAGTCTTCGCTTGTGGAATAATACGGTTCTTTCTCACACGCCCTGGGTTGTAACAAAACGCTGGGTATCATAACATTATGCTTGAATAGATCTAGGAGGCTCTTAAGGTGGCTTTAGAGAGAAAATGGAGCCACGAGCGGCGCACAGGAGGATGGCACACCCTCTATTCCCTCATGGAAAATCACTCGTCCAGGGAATTGGATTGGTCGCTGCTGTCCATGAGGTGTATTGATTGGTGTCTTCCACGACGTGGGGGAAGATTGCCTGTTGGAACCTACTGTACCTTGAAGGTCTCGAGTTGGCTTTTTTATGTGGTTGTTATTACTATGATTTTTCGATGTAGGAATCTCCTGTAGAGTTAGGTTGCTAGCGGTAATGCAGTGTTTGTGGGCTGATGCAGGGGATGTAGTAGATAGAAGTCTTGAGGCTTGGTTACTCCGTCAGTTTGGTAGCCTAGAGAACACATGAGAGCGAAAAGCTTCAGATATCACAAATTTCAGCGTAACTTTAGATGGCTCGCACTATGTCTGATTCCCCGGAGCTTAAACCCATGGGTACTTGTACTCGGTGCGGTCGTGTGCGGAAAGTTCTGGCACTCCGGCTGGTGCTTGTATGATGCTGTGACATAAATTTTGTAGTGGATGTATAATTATGTATGTGCTCATGTATCGTACCTCCACCAACAATTTCACCGCACATAAGCCTGGATTGGCAGTGGCCCTCTTTAGATAATAATGAAATTATATTGAAACACATAACAACTTGGAAGAGATGTCACCATTTTCACGCCTTGGAATCATTAAACTGCTGGTATGATATTTTAAACTACTGCCGGTATTTGTTAACTTATGAGCTCTATTATTTGCGGTGACTGCTCAAACCCAGTTTGGCTGACTTAGTTAATTTAGTTACAAAAGTATCTTTTCATAGCCGCTACGCACTTCAGTGCCAGCCGGGGTGTCAGAACTCTCTGCACACGGCTACCTGTACTCGGTACGGCACCGGCACTTATCGTACGAATACGATTCAGTCCCTACGGCTTCCAGTTCCCCGCTGATTCTGTCCAGCATCGTTCCCAAGTCTTCACCTCTCAGGCGTATTCTCCATCCCATCGCCTAATCCATCCTTATCGATAAGCCAACCAGCCGTCCTAACAGCTCCCAGGCATAGGGCACAACCCTCAGCCCCACTCAAACCCTCCCTCCCACTCTGACCAACCTTCCCACAAAGTATCATAGAGAGAGACGACAAAAAAAAAGAAAGCTTCCCACAACCACGAAACACCAACCGACCACCAATTCAATTCATACATCCCTCAACAGTCGAGACACCGTTCTTTTCGCCATCTTCTTGCAAACAAAAAAATGTCTTACAACAAGCCAGAGAAGGGCGAGTTCGGGGATGGACCCAAAACTCACCGCATTCGTATCACTCTTACCTCTCGTAAGGTTCAGTCTTTGGAGAAAGGTATGGTTTTTTTTTGCCACCATTTGAACCCTGCGAAAGCGTAACTGACTTTTTTTTTTACAAGTTACCACGGACTTGATTGAGCGTGCCAAATCCAAGAACCTTCGTGTTAAGGGCCCTGTCAGACTCCCGACCAAGGTTCTTAAAGTCACCACCCGCAAGACGCCTTGTGGTGAGGGTTCGAAGACTTGGGATTGCTTTGAGATGAGGATTCATAAGCGTTTGATTGAGTATGTTGCTTCCGCTCCTCTCGTTTGTTCATTCTTTCGGTATTTTTTTGGGGGGGGGTTTCAGTGGAACTAATTACTGGGGGGGAATTTATAGCTTGAACGCACCTACCGAAGTTGTCAAGCAGATAATCATCAACATCGAGGCGGGTGTCGAAGTGGAGGTTACTATTGCGGCTTGAGTCTCTGGGTTGGAAATGGAGGGTTTAAAAAAAAATTAATAAGTTTATTAGGGAAATAATCGAACTAGCAAACAAACAAAAACGTTCATTAATTTAGGAGGGGGGCATTTTCTAGGCGTAATTTCTATCGATTGCTACTTAAGAGAAATAAATCTCAGCACGGTGGGCTCTATAAACTAGAGTGGCGGTTTTTGATATGATCAAACCTTTCAGGATAGCTAACGATTTTGAAGGGAGGTGCGAAAAGTTATAGAATACATGTTTTGAACTAAGTTCTACCGCCCAGACCAAAGAAAAAAAGCTGGCTAGAAACACAGGTGACTGGGAAAGACAAATAACACATGGGGAAAGAAGCGACGAACCATTCCGCCCTGTTCAAAAGAATTGAATCCGGGCAATGATAGACTACTGTACCATATATTTTGGGTATCGTTGTAAAACTCTTACTTGTCCTAAGGGCGAGAGATGCAATCCAAAGTAATTAACCCTAATCCTAAACCGAACCTGATGACTTTACCGCATGCTCATGAAAAAGAAAAGAAAAAAAGAGCTTTAGTGAAAATATGGTTGCCCGAGGTATACAAATTTTTATTTCTCTTCTTTGGCGGGAGTCTCAGCCGGGCTTGCGGGAGCCTTAGCTGCACCGGATACTGGTTCGTCTGCCGCGAAAGGGGGCTTTGAGGTATGTCTGTCGGTGGCTGTAGGGTTAGATCCCTCGGGGGCTGCTTCTGCAATAGAAGATTCGGAGGGTTTAGCTGCTCCCGAACTGGGACCCTTCGCGGGGGCATCCGTTTTGGAATGTTCGCTGGCCTCGGCCTTAATCTTGTCGTCTGTGGTTGCAGACTCGGACTTGGCATGGGCTAGGGATTCCGCCGCGGGGACTGGATCTACTTTTGTCGTTTTGGATGTTGAGGGTGTCGAAGGTTGTGTGGGAACATCGATCATTTCTTCGTCCGCTGCTTCGTCCGTTGGGACCTTGGCGCTTGGTGATGGTTGCTCATCACCTCCCATCTCTACGTCTCCGTCGTTGTCGGGCTGAGTCTCCTCTTCGGTCTCTTTTCTCAACGCCTCGAGTTCCTCGTCGTACTCGGTAAGGTCACGACCTTGTCCATCTCGTTTGCTTGTGGCCCCACTGCCCTTAGCTGTGTTACCGCCGGCCGATTCACTTGCATTATCGCTTCCACCAGGCCCTGTGAAGGGAGTTGCATTGCCAGATCCTGTCCCAGAACCGCCTTCTTTCCAATCCCGAGCATTGCGCAGCCCTTTTTTGCCAGTTTTCCGAACTCCCATTGAACTTGTGATCTCTTCGTCCTCACTGTCGCTATATAGTTCTCCCTCCTTCTCTGTTGCGCAATCCCACTGCCTCTGGGTTTGACGAGTGTCCATGCCCGGACCATCCTCATCGATATCGTCTAACATTGCATCTTGCTCCTCCTGATGCTCTGTCAAGCCTTTCCCGACATCTGTGGTCTGGACACTGGGGGCATGTCGAGTGCGTTCGAGATTAGAGAGGACTTGGATTTTGATTTTTTCTAGGTATTCCTTCGAATTGAGGTTTTCCATATTGGATGGGCGGACATCAAGCTCGTAATCGGGACCGAAGTACTAAAGCCCGATTAATACGAGCATATGAGCAAGGTTGGATAGGGTATATTTAGCGTACCTCGTAAAAGTCACTAAAGGGCAAGTTTGGCCCAACCTTCTGATTGACGAGGATGCCGGTTTCATATGTCCAAGCTCTGCTGACGTTTCTCATTGTATAGCCACCGCCACCAACCACAAGGGTTGGAAGGTTAAATTTCTTAACAAATTCAACACAATTTGCGTGACCCGCCATGCTCAGATTGAAGCATCCCAATCTATCACCTGACAAGCTGTCTGCACCACACTGTAGAACAACAGCATCGGGCCGATAGAACTCCATCACGTGTCCAATGACGGGTTCGAAAACCTCCTTATATGTAGTATCGGTAATGCCATCACGCAATGGGAAGTTTACTGCGTAGTACTTTCCAGCGCCAACACCGATATCACGGAGTTCACCGGTGCCCGGGAAGTATTCACCGTACTTATGGAAAGAGACGGTCATTACACGATCAGTAGTATAGAAAGCTTCTTCCACGCCATCGCCGTGGTGAACGTCGATATCAATGTAAAGAACACGCTGTTTGTACCGGAGCAACTCGATAATTCCGAGGACAATGTCTGGCGAATGTTAGTATTAATTCTGGGAATGCGGCCCGGAAGTAAACTAACCATTAACGTAGCAGAATCCAGATGCTTCGCTCTTTTTCGCATGGTGAAGGCCGCCGGCCCAATTGATCGCAATATCGCATTTTCCACGGTTGAGTCTTGCAGCACCTTCCATACTGCCACCCCCGGAAATGCCGCAAAACTCGAACAAACCGTCGAATACTGGGCAATCATCTCCGACATTGTATTTCCCTTGCTCTTTGGAATATTGTTCCATGTTGTCAGGTGTCACCTTCGACAGAAAATCGATGTATTCGTCGGTGTGGAATTGACACATTTCTTGTTTGGTAGCCGGTTTTGCTCGCTAGGAAATAGGTAGAGTTTTAGTAGTGCCCTCGATTACTGCGAAGCTTTTGGGGGGCTTTACATAAATTTCCATTTTCTTGTAAAGCCGGTAATTCATGATTAAACTATGGGTCATCCGGATTCTGTGCGGCTTCATAGGGTGGCCGGCGACGTATGCGTAATTCCTATCGAAGTTAGATATGAGACTCGGGTGATGGACAGTATATTTACCCAACATCAGCTAGATAGCACGGAAGACTTGTTAGTGAAATCCTCGTATAAAAAGCCCATCCTTCACATCCGCTTGCCGCCGCTCGTCGACCGCTGGTGGATCCAGAGGGGGTGATTTTAGGTATAACAACTTACAATCATAGAACTAAAGTTTTGCATGTCAGTGTTTAGTTGGAATTACTCAGAGCGTCGGGAAATTTGATAATCTTATGGAGATGAAGGATACTAACGTATGCAACTCTTTTCCCATTCTGCGATCCATTTGTTGTAGGCGGGTCGATGGGGGCGCCGTACTGAGCCATCTTAACCGTCGAACTGCCGTTATCGTGCACCTTTGAGTTTGGATTCTAGGGCTGGAGGGTAGGAGCTGGGTTGTACTTGGGAGAGTAGAGGTGGAGAGGGGTAGGGAGTTCTATGTTGTGGTTAGGATTTGTGGGAAGCTCGTGTGTGGAAACGATGTAAGGTCGAGAGGTGACGGGGGAGAGAAGCTTGGGAGCGCTGGGGGGTTCAGTTTCCAGCGACGCGCCAAGAAAGTCACACAAACTAAAAATTCAAGAGAGCAAGAACAGAAGGCCGGGTGATTCCGGTGTAGAGAATTAGAACCGACGTGGCTTACTAAGGAATGCAAGGTCTAAACCACCGGTGTTGCGGGCAAGGTGGCATCTGCAATACCTTGTGCTTTTTACATTTACTTTACTCTCACATCTCATTGCCCAGAGAATTTCAACGAGCCATTTTTATTTTGTGCCTTAATATCTGCTAGCATTGGCGATCCTAAAGCAATCAAAGCTTAAAAGTAAGCAAGTAGATATCTGTTCCCTTTGTATATTTTCGATCTTACTCTCCTGATCCATTAGACTCACTTTTGTTGTATAGGACACACCCGAACACCTTCAATCATGGCAGAAATGGCCATGTATCATTCCCTAGGCCAGGATGCTGACGACCCGAATGCCAATCCTCCTCCGGCGGGACCTCAACAACAGCACCGACCTCCAGTAGCTCCTCTGCCCGCTGGGTATCAGCAACCTAGTCCGACCCCCTATCACCAGCAACAGCCAACGGCTTATGGGCAGGTATTACCACCTTCAGGTCCCTCTCCGTACCAGCCACCAACTCCCTACGGCCAAACTGCCCCTCCCCCCCCACGATCGCCCTACCAGCAGCAAGGTCCTTACGGTCCACCTACACAGCTGCCAGGTCTCTATGGGCCTCCTGGAGGTGACGTCAGAGGGTTGGCACAGTCAATGTCCGGTATCGACCTTGCAGGCGGTGTTGGAAGCACACCGGGAACGATATCCAAAGCTTCGAGGAAGAAAGCGAGAGCCTACCACAATCTTGATCAAAGCTCCGAACCATCGAATGGGCCTAATCTACCGGCGTTTACCCCTGATGTTGCTAATCAAATGCCTTCTTCATTCCTTGGGCAACAGCAAGCCATGCCTCCAGGACAAGGGAATTCACAGTTTCCTGCTCCAGCAAATCCTACTTTCGTTCCTGCAGCTCCCGCGGATCCTGCAGCCTTTGCTGCTCGACCAGGCTCCTCGAACATCAGCCAGACTGGCGGGAAAGTGAATCCAGATGATATTCCGTCAATTCCTGGGCATCGTGATTATTACACAGAGCAGTACAGAAAAACCATGTACCCAACACTTTCCCGAAACCTCCCCCCACATGCAACCTCAGACTATATCGCTCATGACCAAGGCATTGCATCTCCGCGATTCTGTAGGCTTACTCTTAACTCCGTACCTGCAACAGCAGATTTATTAGCTTCTACGTCCTTACCGCTGGCATTATTAATACAGCCACTGGCCAAGCTGAAAGATGAGGAAGAACCAATACCGGTTCTGGACTTTGGAGAGATGGGTCCACCAAGATGTCGGCGCTGCCGGACGTACATAAACCCTTTCATGGTGTTCTTACAAGGTGGTGGCAAATTCCGCTGTAATATGTGCCTCTTCCCTAATAATGAGGTTCCATCGGAGTATTACGCCCCTGTGGATATGTCTGGTGGTCGGGTTGATAGAAACCAACGGCCAGAGCTTATGAGAGGCACAGTTGAATTTGTGGTTCCAAGGGAGTATTGGGCGAAGAAAGATGGGGAGGGCGCTGGCGGAGAGGAAGGAAAGGGCGGATCTCCAATGAGGTGGATTTTCTTAGTGGATGTCAGCGAGGGTGCCATCAATAGGGGAGTACTGAAAAGCGTTGTTGGGGGTATTAGGGAAGCGCTCTACGGTTGCAGTGCGTATGAAAATGCTCCAGAAGGCCACGAATCTGAGGACGGGAAGGAAGGAAAGAGGAGGCGACTACCCAAGGGCTGCAAGATCGGAATCTGTACGTTTGATAAGGATGTGCACTTCTATAATCTGAATGTGGGTTTACTGCCCGTGTATATATAACAAAGGAGTGTGCGATGCGAGTGCTAACCTATGATTCAGTCGAGCCTGGATCAAGCTCAAATGATGGTTATGCCTGACATAGAAGACCCATTTGTCCCTCTTAGCGAGGGCCTCTTTGTGGATCCATATGAGTCACGGTACGTTTCTATGTTTAAGCTAATTTTTGCTATAGAAATTGCTGATTCTTTCAAGGGCTGTTATCGAATCCTTGTTGGAGTCGCTACCAACTCTTTTCGTACATATTAAAAACGCTGAGCCGGCGCTCTTACCTGCACTGTCCACTGCACTCTCTGCTCTCCAGAGCACTGGAGGGAAGATTATATGCTCGCTTTCCACATTGCCGACCTGGGGGTCAAATCATCTCTTCATGCGCGAAGACCCAAAGCTATACCATAATGAGAAGGAAAAGGTTCTTTTCCAAACCGAGCATCAGGCCTGGCGGAAAGTCGCCGGGAAACTGGTTGAAGCAGGTGTGGGCGTGGATTTCTTTATGACCCCAGCCGCCTACATAGACGTTGCTACCGTTGGGCACATTTCATCTACTACTGGCGGAGAAATATTTTTCTATCCTAACTTTGTTGCGGAAAGGGATGCCCATAAACTCCGCTCCGAACTCTCCCACAGCTTCCACAGAGAGACAGGATATCAGGTACTCATGAAAGTCAGATGTTCCAATGGCCTGCAAGTGTCTACATATCATGGGAACTTTCTCCAGCACAGCCATGCTGGTGACGTCGAATTTGGTGCCATCGATGCCGACAAGTGTGTCTCAGTAATGTTTTCTTACGACGGAAAACTCGATTCCAAAGTCGATGCACATTTCCAGAGCGCTCTTCTCTATACGACAAGACAGGGTGAGAGGAGGGTTAGATGCAGCAACATTGTTGCCGGAGTGACTGAGAACACTCGTGAATCCATAAGGCTGGCAGATCAAGACGCTGTGTTAGGAGTATTAGCTAGAGAAGGTGTGTTGCCCTGCGTGTTTGAATAAGATAGTTTCCGTTCGATTAGCTGCTAATACTGTTTTCAACAGCGGCGAGTCGAATGATTGAAAAGCCGCTGAAAGAAATTAGAGGAGCTCTCATTGAGAAATGTGTCGATATTCTAGTAGCCTACCGAAAAATCAGGGAAGGAGGAAGTCCACCAGGCCAGCTCGTGTTGCCAGAGACTTTGAAGGAACTCGCGATGTATGTCCTGGCTCTGTTAAAGACAAGGGCTTTTAGAGGAGGGAATGTTGCGAGTGATATGAGAGTTCACTCGATGAGGCTATTGAAGAGTATGGGACCAGCAGAATTACAGCTTTATCTCTACCCCCGAATCCTCCCGATTCACAGCATGACTGAAGAAGTTTGTCAGCCTAGCCCCTTGATTAATTTAGCCATTCTAATTTGCGATTAGGATGGGTTTCCAGATTCTACTGGACACCTCAAGATTCCCACGGCTCTTCGTGCATCCTTTGGATTCATTGAAGAGGGAGGAGCATATCTTGTCGACAATGGCCAGTTACTTCTTCTTTGGCTTCATTCACATGTCTCCCCCAATCTCCTTCAGGATCTTTTCGGCCCTGAAATCAGCTCCCTTTCAGACCTCGATTCCAACATGTGTGAGTTGCCAGTTCTAGAGACTCATCTGAACGCTCAAGTTAGAAACGTGATTCAATATTTGAAGACCCAGAGGGGCAGTAAAGCAGTTTCTATACAGCTTGCACGACAGGGGCACGATGGTGCAGAATACGAGTTTGCCTCTTCCTTGGTCGAAGACAGGAATAATGAAGAAAAAAGCTATGTGGACTGGTTGGTCCACCTACACAAATATATCCGACTTGAGGTAAATAATGTCCACGGATTTCACGGAAACCACGTATTCTGACCGAAGTATTTGATTCCGTAGGCCACGGGGGAGAGGAAGCGAGACGAAGGTGACATTGGTATGGCTGGCATGACTGGGATGAGGCCGCCATACTGGTAGAGGGGGAAGAGAATTAGAATAGTGGAGGTTTACTTTTTGTGATCGCCAGTTTGCCCCTTTGTTTCTGAGTACGCAATTTATTAGCCTTTTCCTATGTGCATTAAACGGGTGTATATGCTCTATCATGGTACCAGACCGGCATCGCGGTTTGCAACGCTTTTTCGTTTGGTAGCATATCCCTGTGTAGAAAAAAATTCACTTCAATGATTTAGCTATAGAGACGCTCTGTTTTGTGGGGCGGAGGATATTGCGCCCGTGAGTTATCGGTAAGTGCTTTAGTGGATAGTAATACACGACAGATCAAAATAACGGAAATGGTTTGTTAGCTAGATGATAAGTTAATGAGAATATAGAGAGGTGGTGTGGCTTTTGGTTTGACTGTCATACACGAAAACGTTTTATGGGCAGTGGTATTCCACTCATACGCCGTTGATATTGTATCCAACAGTTCTAGAAGCAGTCATGATACAGTAGTTACTGGTGTTCTTGGCATCCAACTACAGGCAGCATATAAACTATCCGCCTAATACCCGGCCGTCTCTTTAAATTTCAACCGCCACAGTAAAAGCTCCATATCAACCACTACTGCTCATAATGGAAACAATCTTAGAAGCAGAGAACGAGGCTCTAAAGAAGCGTATATCGGAGCTCGAAGCCCGGCTAGCCAGTCGCAGCAATGATGCATCCGTCACATCCCAGCAATCTTATCCTCCTCCCAATGCAGCAAACAAGAGCGAGGTAAAGCTCTCGCTGGAAGAATACAAGCGCTATGGAAGACAAATGATACTTCCTGAAATCGGAATCGAAGGTATGAATCCTTTATCCATTTTTATAAAAGTTTAGTACCAGAGGGTGAATGACTAATTGGGTCACTAGGCCAGATGTCACTCAAGCGGTCCCGGGTGCTCATTGTGGGCGTCGGTGGGCTTGGGTGCCCAGCAGCGGCATATCTCGCAGGAGCGGGAGTAGGGACTCTGGGAGTAATTGACCATGATACGGTTGAAAATTCGAATCTCCATCGTCAGATCATACATTCCACTTCAAGGGTGGGGGCGCCGAAGGTTGTTAGTGCAATTACATATCTTCGCGAGTATGTTTCCGGGGACATTTATATTCAGTGACTGAACAGCAAACAACTAATTTGAGAACCCCCCTAAAAAGCTTAAACCCACATCCAAACTACGTCCCGCATGTCGAGCCGCTGACAACCGAGAATGCCCTACAGATCGTGGCAGAGTACGACCTCGTCCTAGACTGCACTGATCATCCTGCAATCCGATATCTAATTAACGACGTAGCGGTGATCATGAACATTCCCATAGTCTCCGCATCAGCACTAAGAACAGATGGCCAACTTATCGTCCTCAATAACCCTCCCGGTGTAGGCCCCTGCTACAGGTGTGTATGGCCACGTCCGCCACCCGCGGAGAGTGTCGTGGGCTGTGGTGAAGGCGGGATTCTTGGACCTGTAGTAGGATTAATGGGAGTTATGCAAGCTATTGAAGCTATCAAGATCATCACGAAGAACCCCGTAAGGGACATCGGGAGGACAACAATGACGCTGTTCGCGGCGTATGGAGCCTCGCCGTTTCGGTGTTTGAAAATGAGGGGGAAGAAGGCGGGGTGCGTTGCTTGTGGGAGTCCGGAGAAGGTGGAAGAGAAGATTACAAGAGAGGGTATCGAGGATGGGAGGATGGATTATGTTGCTTTTTGTGGTGGGAGGGCGGGAGTGCTAGAGTTGCGGGAGGATGAGAGGGTTAGTGTGGCGGAGTATAAGAAGGTGGTGGATAGGGGTGTGGAGCATCTGCTGTTGGATGTTAGAGATAAGACGCAGTTTGAGATCTGTCAGCTGGCGGGAAGTTTAAGTGAGTTTTCCCTCCTCTCCCCCATGGTCTGATCAGGTAGGATTAATAAGATTAGATATCCCATTCTCAGAGTTCGAAGATTCGAAGTATGAAGATTCGGAGGCGGAAGCGATCAAGTCAAAATTCCAGGACCAACCAAAGGACCGGCCAGTATATGTCATCTGTAGGCTCGGAAACGACTCACAGATTGTGACGAGGCAGCTAAAGCAAGCGGGCATCTTCCCAGACGATCAAGTATTTGATATAAAAGGCGGGATCGCAGAATGGGCGAGGAGTGGAATAGCAGGCGAATTCCCCGAGTATTAGAATCATTAGATGTTTTAGAGTTTTACCCTCATGTACTTACTAATAATGTTAGCTTAGAGAGTTTATTTCTTTATACTCACATCATTCTGGGAGTTCTACATGTGTTTGAGGATAGAATCACGAGAGCGGTCGCAAGTTATCATTGCTTCCCACCCGCCAAACAAGATGATTGGGCATAGCCATAGACATCCCATCGTCTGTGATTCGAAAACCAATATTGAGCGGGACCCAGATTGTGCCCTTTTTAGCTTTTGATGGAGATTTGCCCTTGGCAAGCCATTGACCGATACAAGGACATAGACGGAACCGCTAATAATCAGTTATGTGGCAGCGACAGTGGCCAGGCCTAATAGACCCGCTAAGATTCCCTGATTTGTGAACCCCTTTTAGGCTAAGTAGAGTGATTTCACAGAGAGACGCCTAGTATGATACCCTACGTAACCTCTCTTGAAGCCTTGTAGGTACCTTGCACTCAGTACCTTACCCAATGTGTTCCACACTCCTTAGAGTTAGTAGTCCAACAAGTGACTAATAGATGTCGAGACAAGTTTTATGTATAAGAATTTACTCTAATTGTATAACTTATCTTTTTTTTTTACACTAATTGCAGGTTGAGCTCTTGGATTAGGATACATGAAAGATTCCCTCCGCCGGACGGAGAGCTTCACAATGCAACACTTTGCTAGAATTCCAGAAGCCTTAAATTGCGAGACTGCTTCTAAGAGAGCAAGAGCCTTCACTTTTTGATCTTTATACAGTATACGTACGCACTAGTGAAGGGACACACAATCTAGGAAATTGTTTTCACACCCCTGTCTGTTTCTCTTCCCTTCCTTCTTGTTCCTTCTCTCTCCTCTTCTTTCTTCTCTCAACTCACTTCTTCCTCATGTCTTTCCTTTCTTCAACTCAACACAAACAATTACAATCTTCATCTCCGCATAATACAAACATTCTGTCCCCACTTAAGCCATTCCTCTCCGCTGCGTAAAACCCTAACTGTAAATCATTACCTCCGCATCGAATATTTTCAACACCGCCCTCCATCTGCATCCACCGCCCGAGTGATATTCCATGACACAACACCTCTTCCTCTCCGCTTAATATCAAGTCCCCCAATTGCTTCCTTAAACGACCTCGAAATCTCAACTTCCAGTCGCGCCAGTTTCCTCCCCGCCAGTGACCCTCTCAGCGCCACCTACCTCTGGCGCATACTTGCAATTACCAACGACTTATCAGCCCCTATGACGTTCGGCTCTGGAATAGGTGGATGGGATGGGTAGTTAGTAAACAGGCAGGTTTTCAGAATACGTACGGTAAGCCTGAGTTCTCTTTTCTTCCCACCCATGGGTGAGTTTTTTGTACACAGGCCAACTTTGTGGTGTACAGTATGATAAACCCTTTCAAACTGAAGTTCATAATGCATCACTTCAAAAATGTTGGCGTGCCAAATACCTCCTAACTGACTTCAGTGATGGAGATTACGCTGCTGGGTTTTTGAACACAAAGGCTCCCAGCCAATTACACATGGGTTGGTATAACCCTTGAAACCTAGTATAACTGCCGAGACCAGTATGTAATAGTGATAGTCAAGGAAGCCAATATGAAAAAATTGTCCAAACTAAACTTAGACAAGTGGAGCCCAGGATATTAATCTCTGAAGATACTTGGAAATCACAATCTATGTTCGGGGTGAGAACATGCCATCAGGAGCCGATCTAGTATAATAATATTGAGAGCCCTCCTATTCGATAAGCCCTCTCCTTGTAGAACAAGAGCGGGTGAGAAAAAAAACATATCATACATCCCCGCGACCACCAACAAAAGATTAATAGCCCCAACCCTCCTTCCCAGCGAGTCTTTTAGCATAACCACGTCCTCCTCCTTAGAGATTTTGTAACTAATCTTCCTCCAAGCCTCCTTAACCTTCCTGCTAGAGCCGCCGTGACGCAGACTCTCGCGATACTTCTTCGTATCAGTGTTAAAGTCCTTGACCAACTTCCGACAACACCCAATCTCATAAGTAATTGCATTGATGGTAGAGGCATGGGATTTTTCATCCCGCCGTAACTTCTGTACCACACCCTCGACCGCCAGGAATGCGCTGTGCAACGACTTCAACTCATCCAATAGTCTCGAGTACTGTGCTCTTGAACCAGTGTCGGAGTCCAGAGCGTCGACGAGAGTCCGGATTAGGCCGCTTATGGCGATAAAGTCGCCTACCGAGAAACCGAAGGACATGTTCGCTTTGCTTTGCCTTCTTGCTTTCTTGTTGCCCGAGCTCAAGCTTGTATCACTCCGAGGTTGCTCCTTCGAGAGAATTCGTGCTAGTGATCGGATGATGGGGGGGGGCATTCGTTGGCTTATATGCTATCTTTCCTAATATTGAGTAATATTGCAGAGACAAGGCTCGGGGCTAGTTGCACGGTACCGTATCATTGCCAGTGTGGCTGTACCGGTACCGTAGTCTATTTGCTGGAATCGGGGGCTTAGTACTTGTGACGTGCGGCGCTTTGGTTGGGGGCTGGGATTAGATCCCTGCTCATAGTTTATTATACCGTACGAGTGCTAGACCTATTGCAAGCCGCCCTGGATAGTACTACATAGAATCTGTTGGAGGGACGGGAGCGGGGAGAAGAGACGTGTGGTAACAGGTCTTGAGGATCATTACTATGCTAGGGTTGGATTACCGCTGTTTAAACTAGAGGTTATTTTACCCGTAGCCAAGAATAAGAAATCGGATTGAAGAAAAAAGTGCTAGGACGTTGGAGTTGCCTCTCCTCGTAAGGCGCCTCGTATACCCGAGTACCCCCTTGCCTTTGTCTCAACTGGGGGCTGAGTTTGCGGTGTTTTCCCCTCGCGTAGCTGCCCGAGTGCGAGGTAGAATCTGCACACCTTTATGAATGGATATATCATCGCGCATCTGTTCAGAAAATTCGACGTTCCAACTCACTGTTTTTCGGGGATACTTTCTGCGGGGTAAATATCTATCCGTAAAGCACTGCTCATGGTATAGGATTCTGTATCGCTTCTTTCGCAGGTATTTCTCCATGCATCCATGTTATGAGTGATAGATATTCCACCCGGTTCAGTGAAATCTCTTCCGATTTGGTCCCTCGATCTTTTTCGTCCCCCCTCTCTTAAGGAGCAGGTGCATACTGAGTTACTCGTGAACGTTACCTCCTAGTAGCTTGAGAAGCACTGGTGCATGGTTTTGCATAAATTCCTGCCGAGTGCTAATGTAGATAGAAACTTGGGGCAGCAGGGAAATAGTAGCTTTCCGCATTCCGATGTGAACCCCAGGCTACATGTCTCTACTATCATTTCGACTTTAGAGAGCTCTACTGTAGATTCCGGGATTTGCTCTTCCAAAACCCCCCAAATAAGCTGCGCCTCTTGGTGAAAGTGCGCTTCTCTTCCCACATTAGGCACCCTACAGGCTTGCTGGTCTCTTATCTCAAACACCCAACTAACAACAGACATGGTATCATACAATAAGAGTCAGAAATAGCTATCATACCATATCCCGACCTCCAAGATCAAACATGCTGAACATGACCTATACCGTGCTCGATAGGTGGAAAGGAAGCCGTATAATCTACTGTATATACCTCTTAAAGTGGCCATGAGCGGCTTCTAAGTATGTCCGTATGATATGTGCTTGAGGCAACCCGATAAAGCTCCCATAAGAATGCTATTCACATGCGATATTTCTGGATGAAGAAGGGCGTACCAGACTATCAACACGGCGAAAGGTTTAAATTGCTCTACTCTCTATTTCTACTCTCTATCTCTATCTGTCACGAGGATAGATATTAGGGCATTAACCATCCTCGACCCTCATCCTATTGTACGAGGCGAAAGTGGTTCGCCGGGCATTTTTTTAATGCCCGACTACATCCACTTAGCGGGGACTCGAACTTGCCGTGGTTCCTGCTTCAAATTAGTGCTGATCAGTTCCTTGGCCATTAGGCCATCGGAACTGGTCAATAATCGCCTCTCCCCTTCGAACTTTAAGCGTGATCCTTCTTAGATTAGTGTTAGAAATTGTAGTTAAGGCCGTGCTCTGATATTCTTTGTTGCTGCAGTCACGAGTGACACCTCGTGACCGCTTGTGTCACCCCCTTGTTTCCTCTTAGCAATCCGTGCTTCCCTTCTTCCCTTTGTTTCCTTTCTTTTCTTCTTTTCTCTCTTAACTCCCATCTCTTTGTTCAACTAGTAATACAAGTTGTTAGCTTCCTTTGGAACCCGCACTTCTCTTGACTCGTGATACCACTTGCTTCCACCCGTACTCTCCCGATACCTCTCAACAATCGGAAATTCCAATCAAAAAGGCGGATAATATCAAGCGCTACAGCTCTTGTACTATAAGCGTGCTTTCCTAGAGCCTACTATCTATCCCTTATAATGGTCTATATCTCTATATATCCTGAGAATAGATATTACCACCCTCCATCCTCATTCTGCAAAACAAAGTGGTCCACTGGGCATTTTTTAATACCCGACTATATCCACTTGAGAGGGATTCGAAAACCAATATTGAAGGGGACCCAGATTGTGCCCTTTTGGCTTTGATGGAGGTTTGCCCTTCACAAGCCATCAATTAATATATGAACGGAACCGCTAATAATCTGTTATGAGTGGCAGCGGCAGTGGCCAACCCCGATAGACCCGCTAACATACCCCGATTTGTGAACCCCTTTCGGCTATAATATGTGGAGTATTTCATAGAGAGAGGCCTAGTTGAGGAGCTCGCACTGATGGTGCTTATCACTTTTTACACTAACGGCACGCCGAGCTCTCGGACTAGGAAACATGCAAGATTCCCTCTACCGGACGGAGAACTTCATAATTTAATAGTTTACAAAAATCCCAGAAGTCTTTTATTGTAAGGCCGCTTCTAACACAGGGAAAGAGCCTTCATTTTTTGACCTTTATCCCCCTCCCCGGCCTCCATCCATCACTTGAGTGATATTCCATGACACCACTCCTCTTCTTCTCCGCTTAATACCCAGTCCCCCAGTTACTACTTCCTTGAACAACCTCGAAATCTCCACTTCCAGTCGCGCCAGCTTCCTTCTCGCCGGTGACCCTCTCAGCGCCACCTACCTCTGGCGCATGCTTGCAATTATCAGCCCCTATCATGTTCGGCTCCGGAATAGGTAGATGGGGTGGGCAGGTTAGTAAACAGGCAGGTTTTGAGAATACGTACGGTAAGCCTGAGTTCCCTTCGCTCCCCTCCCGTGATGAGCTTTTCGTACGATATATTCACTTACAGGCCAACTTTGTGATGTACACTATGATAAACCCTTTCAAACTGGAGTTTGTAAGGTATTACCTCATGAATGTTGGCGTGCCAAACACCCTCTAACTGACTCCAGTGACGGAGATTACACTGCTGGGTTTTTGAAAACAAAGGCTCCCAGCCAATTAGGAATGGGTTGGTACAACCCTTGAAATTTGACGTAGCTGCAGAGGCCGGTACCGCATAATCTGGTGAAACTCGTTTTCTCGCTAAGAGGTCAGAATAAGGTGTCAGTCAGGATTTCTCACAAAGTAACCCTTCCCGGTTAGCTGTGCCCTTGAAATAGAGGACAAATTTTGTGAAAAAGACTTTGGGCGCAAATATTTGCGAAAATCGTACGCTAAGGGCTACTCTCTACTCAATGAAGCTCGTGTATTTCGCCAAACCTTCTTTCAACCTCTTAGCGTGAAAACGAGTTTCACCAGATTATGCGGTATCTGATAGTTAATGACGCCAATTCAAAAAAAAAAAAGTCCAAAGAACAGGTGGAGTCTAGGATGTCAATCCCTGGGGATACCTGAAAACTACAATCTATGCTTGGAATTAGAACATGTCGTTGGGAGCCGATGCAGAAGTCTGCAGAGCCCTCCCCATAGGGACCTGATCCAAGCCCCACGAGGCCTTAATTTGATTACTTGGAGATTAACTTTGGCTCCAGACCCTTTCGAGGCACATAGTCTTTCCTCGAAGGTGTCATGTGAGGCGTGCAAGCGCTGCAGCTGAGGACTGTTTATCTTTTGCTCTCCCTATGGAGCATGTTTCAAGCCCACTACAAACCAGCATCTGAGAAAATCGGCACTTGAAGGACGGTTGTGTTTGGGGAAGAGCTCGTCACTGAGGGCAGTCACCCGTTATTTCGGACCTATTAGTTGTAATGAATACATATATTCTTCGTACCCTAACAATGGACGGTCATATTGTAACGTCCCCGACATCCTTCTGGAGAGGTTCCATTGTAGCGAGTGACCCCCCGAAACCTCTAATAAAATTGTTAACAATTAAGTATGCCCACTCCCACAAACATATTTGGGGTGGCACCGACACCCCGACTAACTAATTCGAACAATGTAGTTCGTCGCCCCCTCCTTTCGGTTTTGCTCTAGGCTAAAGATATCTCATCCGTCCATACTTTGTTCGTCAGGCATCCCATCCTCTATTACTTCCCTTCCTAGACTGACCGAGCTTTCGGTAACATTTTCACTAACCTCAGACTCCGAGACAGAAGGCCGTCCTTCCTTCATCCCTCTCCGGCGAACTATATTCTTATGAACTTGAATACCTTCGATCTGTAGACGGCGTAACTACCCGAGCGGATCTAGGCCTATACGGACCAGCTATAGTAACAACCGGGTTGACAACCTGGCAATGCCCAGAACCAACTGTAGTGTAAACTGAGTGGTAGCGAGCGTCACGAGGTCTAGAACCAGCTGTAGTGTAAACTGAGTGCTGAGCCTCACGAGGTCCAGAATCAGCCATAATGTAAGTTCGGTAGCGAGCCTCACGAGGTCTAGAACCAGCTGTAGTGTAAACTGAGTGCTGAGCCTCACGAGGTCTAGAATCAGCTATAATGTAAGTCCGGTGGTAGCGAGCCTCACGAGGTCTAGAACCAGCTGTAGTGTAAACTGAGTGGTAGCGAGCCTCACGAGGTCTAGAACCAGCTGTAGTGTCAACTGAGTAACGAACTCTTGAGACCTCCACAATTTTTACCCGGCGGAAGGAGGACAGCTCCTCCGAGATTTCTGACAGGTCTGATGGTAGAAGCGGCGATGAAGATGATCTCGGTGTGGAAATGATAATAGGAGTCTTGGCAGGGTACTCTTTTGAGTGTTGGGTCCAGAGTTGGCAGAATTTGCTGCGGGGTTATATTAGTTCACTATCAAAACCAACGTAAGAGGTAAAGAAGAAGAAGGAAGAAGAGAGAGTATTACCATTGAGTCCACCCACGGCTACTCCCACCGGCAGTAAATGCACCCGGAGTCTTACAGCTTGGACACTTACTCTTGAATGCGTTGTCCATGTGGTGACGGAAGAGCACGCTCATAGCCACCAATCTCCCGGGAGTAATATTTTCAACCCACTCGGTCGAAGTAATATCCTTCTGGGACTCCTCGTCGTTAATGGAGTAATCCCTCGAAAGCACCTTCTGGTGACCGGGAAGGCCGCGGAACGACAACTCCAAGAAGCCGTGGAACATCTCCAACGTTGCGCAAACCACGAACGGTACCGGAAAGGTCCTTCCGAGGGCATCTTGCAGTATGATAGAGCCCTCGATACCGCAGCCGAGCTCTTTCGGGATCTTCGGGTGTTGCTGGCGGATGAGTTCCATACCTGAGACTTTATCCTCTAGAGAGAAGACCGAGCGGCTTTCATTAATATTAGCTCGACGCCCTAGAGTAGGAGGGACCACGAGCCCGCCCAATGGACAGGAGGGGATACCGAACAGGCCATGCGAAATGTCCTGGCAAATTCTGGCCTGTTCGTTGAGCCTCGTGTTTGGCGGACCCTCCCGCGGTCGAACAAGAGCGGGGAAAAAAAAACATTTCATACATCCCCGTGATCAGCAATAAAAGATTAATAGCCTCAACCCTCCGTCTCAGCGAGTCCTTTAGCATAAACACGTCTTCCTCCTTAAAGATTTTGTAGCTAATCTTCCTCCAAGCATCCTTAACTTTCCTGCTAGAGCCGCCGTGACACAGACTCTCGCGATACTTCTCCGTATCAGCAGTGAAGCCTAGGATCAATTTCCGACAACACTCAATCTCATAAGTAATTGCATTGATGGTAGAAGCATGGGACTTTTCATCTCGCCGCAACTTCTGCACCACGTCTTGGACCGCCAAGAATGCGCCGTGTAACGACTTCAACTCATCCGATAGTCTCGAGTACTGTGCTCTTGAACCAGTGTCGGAGTCCAGAGCGTCGACGAGGGTCCGGATTAAGCCGCTTATGGCGATAAAGTCGCCTACCGAGAAACCGAAGGACATGCTCGCTTTGCTTTGCTTTCTTGATTTCTTGTTGCCCGAGCTCAAGTTTGTATCACTGAGGTTGCTCCTTCGAGAGAACTCGTGCTGGTAATCGGATGATGGGGGGCCTTCGCTGGCTTATATGCTGTCTTTCCTAATATTGAGTAACATTGCAGAGACAAGGCTCAGGGCTGGTTGCACGGTACCATATCATTGCCAGCGTGGCTGTACCGGTAGTCTATTTGCCGGAATCGGGGGGCTTAGTACTTGTGACGTGCGGCGTTTTGCTTGGGGACTGGGATTAACTTTAGATCCCTGCGCGTAGTTTATTGTACCGTACGAGTGCTAGACGTATTGCAAACCGCCCTAGACAGTACGATATAGAATCTGCTGGAGCGACGGGAGTGGGGAGAAGAGACGTGTGGTAACAGGTGGTATTCTTGAGGATCATTACCGCGCTAGGGTTGGATCCCCGCTGTTTAAGTTAGAGATGTTTTAGCTGAGTAAGCCATGCTATAGTAGCACTCGAGTGCAAGGTAGATTAGAATCTGTGTACCTTTGTGAATGGATATATCGTCGTGCGTCTGTTCAGAAAGTTCGATGTTCCAACTCACTGTTTTTTGGGAATATCTTTTGAGGGGTAAGTATCAACCCGTAAAGCACGGCTCATGGAATAAGACTCCATATCATATCTCCAACTTCCTCTTCCACAAGTATTTCTCCCTGCCATCTGTATTAGGAGTGATAGATATTCCACCTGGTTCAGTGAAATCTCTTCCGATTTGGTCCCTCGATTTTTTCATCCCCTCTCTCTTAAGGAACAGATACATACTGAGTTACTCGTGAGCATTACGTCCTAATAGTTCAAGAAGCACTCGTATATGGTTCTGCATAAATTCCTGCCGAGAGCTAATGCGGATAGAAACTTGGAGTAGCAGGGAAATAGTAGCTTTCCGCATTCCGACGTGAGCCCTAGGCTGCATGCCTCTACTATCATTTCGACTTTGGAGAGCTCTACTGTAGATTCCGGGATTTGCTCTTCCAAAACTCCCCAAATAAGCTGCGCCTCTTGGTGAAAGTGCGCTTCTCTTCCCACATCAGGCACCCCACAGGCTTGCTGGGACCTCATCTCGGACACGAAACTAACAACAGACATGGTACAATTGGAATCAACAATAGTTATCATACCATATCCTGGCCTCTAGGATTGAATATGCTGAACACGACACCATGTTCCATAGGTGGAAAGGAAGCTTCAGAATCGATATAGTTCTTAAAGAAGCTACGGATAGCTTCTGGGTATGCCCATACGATATATGATTGAGGCAACCTAATAAAATTCCCATAAGATTGCTACTCACATGCTATATTTCTGGATGAAGAAGGGTGTACCAGACTATCAACAAAACGAAAGGTTAAAACTACTCTACTCTCTATCCCTTATAGCCCTCCATGCCTCTATCTATCCCAGGATAGATGTTAGGGCACTAACAACCCCCCACCCTCATCCAGCAAAACAAAAGTGGTTCCCCGGGCATTTTTTAATGCCCAGCTATATCCACTTAGCGAGGATTCGAACCTGCGGTGGTCCCTGCTTCAAATTAGTACGGACCAGTTCCTTAGCCATTAGACCATCGGAACTGGTCGATAATCGCCCTGAACTCTTCGAATTTTAAGTGTGATCTTTCCCAGACAAGAAATTTTCCAAAAAAAAAACAGGCTTATAACAATAGCAAGTGTTGCAGCTCTTACATTATGAGCGCGTTTTTGTTAGAACCTACTCTCTATTCCTTATAGCGCTCTATATCACTATCTGTCCCGAGGATAGATATCAGAGCATTAACCACCCTCGGCCCTCATCTGGCAAAAAGTGGTTCGCCGAGTACTCTTTAATGCTTGACTATGTCCACTTGACGGGGATAGTAAACGAGTGGAAACTGGATGTAGTTCAAGTTAGACCAGTAGCACGGGTTCAACTAAATATGGATATTCATTATATAATTCTCTGGTCACTAGTGGAGAATGTAGAGTTATGTGCTGCCATTGACACAAAGGGGAGAAAGAGAAGGAAGAAATGAAAGTACCACCGTATGGGTAGACTAGGGGTGGGGGGGTACTCAATTGAGTGCCGCCTCATTCGCCCACTCACCAACTAAAACTAGCTAGACATCACCACTACCACCGCCACCACCACCCGATTGACCTTCATTGGCCAAAACATCAACATAAACTCCACCCCTCTCCCCCTCCTCACCACCCCCCTTCCTCCTCCCAATAACTCCTTCAAAATACCTCTCTGTGCACTCTCCCAATCCCAACAACACCTCTTCGCCTCCCCACGCTGCCATACCCATCAACCCGATCGGCACCCCTTCAGTCGGGGAGTACCCTACGGGGACCGAAATACTCGGACACCCGGTGAAGTTTGCTAGGAAGACGTACTGCATGCTCTTCAGACTTGTGTTTGCATCGCTGATGCCAGCACCACCCTTAGCAACGTGCGATTCCGAGCCAATCTTCACGCCAATGTGGGGTGTTACTGGAGAAAGAATTATTAGGCTATCGGTATGGGTGGCAAAGAGCGAGCTTAGATGCGACATTAGCATTGCACGGACGCGCTGGGCTATGTTGAAGTCCTTTTGTACAAGACAGTAACAAGTCAGTATGGTGCCGGCAGTAGTGGCAGGGGTGGTTGAGGGAGGGGGGGAAATACCCTAGCAGGTGTTTTGTTAGACACTGCCACAAGCAGCTTGTTAGCGGGCGTCAGGCCCGAAGCGTCGCCTTTACAAAACCCCTGGCCAATCTCCGTCATAATAGTAATCGCATGAGCTGTTCTTCCCTCCTTCAGATACGGGATCTCAATATCTACGACTTCGTAACCAGCCTCGGTTTCTAGCCATTTCACGGCCGCGTTTGCAGCATCTTTGACCTCCTGGTCGCAGTCTTCGAACCAGGGTTTATAGATTCCGATTATGCGCTTTCCCGTGTGTGCTTCTACAGGCGGCTTCGTTGGTTGGGGGAAGTTGATTGAGACTGGGTCTTGCGGGTCGGGGGTTGCCATGATACGGTAGGCGAGCTCGAGGTCTGAGATCGTGGCTGCGATCGGGCCGACGACTCCATTCTGCGGTACGGGATTGTTAGCAAAATCATGATTCGCCGTTATCAGAGGAGAGGGGAAACATACACTCGCAGCTATACTCAATGTAGGCCGTGCAGACACGCGCCCGTGGGTTGGCTTCAACCCATAAACACCGCAATAACCCGCAGGTAGCCTATCGCACACACCCGTAAACCGTTAACTCACCCAATCCTCCAATTGTAAAAGCCGAAGTGGTGCAACGATACCTAATAGACCCTCCGCCATCCGCGCCAACAGCAACTGGCACCAACCCGGCACCGACAGCATATGCACACCCACCGGAACTTCCACCAGGGTAATAGTCTTTATTGTACGGATTTCTCGGTGTGCCCCAATTTGGGTTGTTATTCGTCGTGTCGAACCCTATCTCATGCATATTGGCTTTCCCGACGACCAACGCACCGGCGTCAACCAATTTCTGCACACACCAAGATGTCTGCCCCTCCTCTGATCCGCTATATGCACGACGTGTCATCTCAGCCTTCGTCAGTCCCATTGTGCGCGGTGTCCCCGCAAAGGTGAATTCGTCTTTTATGAGAACCGGAACTCCATCAATTCCGGAAGTGCGTGATGTTGAAGCAGCATATCTAGCAGTAGACGCGGACGCTTCGGCGGATGGGGTGACGGGGGTGATCACACAGGCCGAGTGAGGGGATTTCGGGGACGTGAGTAGCGGCAAGAGTCGCTCGTTTACGACGGTTGTGGGAGTGAGCCTACCAGAGGTGTACTGAGCAGTGTAAGACGCGGAGGAATTGAACACTGAGCTGGCCGCAGAAGACTCGCTAGGTAGGGAAGGGGCTGGGGCCGGGAGTGTGGACGGGATCACGGTCGGGTCAAAGCGAGGGAGGAATCGGTCCAGGACGCCGGATTCTTCGAGTTGTCTGAGGGAATCGAACTTTGCGTTGCTCCAGAGGATCGATTGCAAGGGACCGATGCTAGAAACACTGAAATTGTTTTAGCCTTTTTCCACGTGTTTCAATGCGATTCTGAGGGGTAAACAAACACTTCGCTGAGAACTCTTAGCGGAAGGCCTGTGAGCGTTGGATTCGAGTCCCGTGGGTTGATGTATGGGGCGCTCGGAGCAGCAATGGGCTCGGGGTAACCAACTCCCTTAGAGTCAATTATTTCAGCCATTCTGGGAACGTCGAGGGTACTGTGTTAATGAGATGGGGAAGGGGCAAGAAAGAGAGCAAACGGCAAGTCAAGACGGAAGGTCCATGAGCCAGATATATATACTGCCGGGTTGACTCTTCTCTGACGTGACGGGTTCTTCCGGTTTCGCTGGATTCAAACACGGCATTCATTCCAACTGCGTGAAAGGGAGGACTGATCACCAGCAAAAAAAGAAAAAAATCGACCGGAGAATAGTTATTCCGCTGTCGGACCGATTGCTGACAGTTGCCATTCAGAATCCTCGGCTATGCCAATATCCAAGTGCTCAAGCCCGTCACTCGTTTGCCCACAAAAATGGATTCTGCACTTTTCAGACGTGTCTCTACAACGAGGCCCTGGGTTCTCGTTTACTTTGGGCATCACCCACGGCCGCCTGGCCTAATTATCGTCTCATAATGTCTCTCATTAATCTTATCATTCTTATCGAGTGTTCTCAACCTGGCTTGTTATGCCCAATTGCTACAGGGGCCTCTACATCTATTTCTTATACAAATAGGGGTACTAGGCTAGGTGCTGTTAGATTTGTTCTCGGTTAAAGCAATTAACCTCCGACGCCCGGTCCGTTCTATGAGTTATGAAGGAGTCTATGTTCCCATTTCCGGGGGAAACCCTCTTGAAATCCTCGCCGGGGGATATCCGTGCGATAAAAGGAACACCTACAGTAGACCAAATACCCAGATAATATCGTACAGCTTAACGGTGTTAAAAAGATCCCCGCATACCGGTATTGTAACACAAATGATAAGCTTTCAGCAGGAACTAGTAGAGGTTAGGAGACTTCATGAGAGTTTGATCTTGTATGATAGGGAGATTTATTCAATCCAAAACCAAGTGTTATACCGGCATCGTAGACAGTAGGATTGATGCTTTCCTTGTATTAGACAACTAAGTTTAGATCTAGCCAATCCCAGGGAAAACTTTCTAGAGTTAGGTTTTTCTTTGGGCCAGTTGTGCCAATGGGGTTCCAAGATCTTCTATGTGAATTTAGTCCAGCTCGTGGCGTAGTTAGTAACACAATATGGCCCTTCCACAAGGCCTGTAGAAACGATGCTTTAAATATGTATATCTCATAGACATTACGCGGGGATTCACTACATGTCCTCACTTCCCACAAGGCGCCAGGGACAATAACCCAAAAGAACGCTTCAACACCAAGCTTAATTATGACAACCCTTAGCTAAACAAGACATCACAAATTTTAAGCAAGGAGTGAAGTAAGTGGTATTGAAAACTCCCTCGCTGAGCTATAAACGAGGCTATCTTGATTTCTACCAGCCGCATGCTTCAGTAAGTCAAATAGAAGCCTTGGTTGAGGGATTGAACCGGTTTACCTCTCAGAAAAATAGTCGAAGGCTCGTCAAATGGACGGGGGCTTTAAGTAGGATAAACATTAACCGCTCGCCTGCGAGTGAGTAAGTGAGTGAGTGAGGAGGGCCCCTCGGCGAGCGAGTCCCAGGAGCACAGATATATATCTTCAAAAGCGAATTTATGAAAATTGGTCGCTCTTAACTAATGCCATGACCCCCCCCCCCATGTTCAGACGGGTAAATAGTCTCGTTATAATTGCCATGCCGAGGTTGGAAAATGGTGGGGGTTGATTTTGCGCAGGGACCATGTTGCCAGAGTTGCCGCAAAAATTCTTGAAATCCACTACTGATACATACATTTTTTCACCCCTGTCTGTCCGATCACCCACGTACACCCCCGAGTACCTCCGCTAGAGGTTTAATCTCCGCCAATCCCCCCACCCTCCCAGGATAGGTCTAGTTTGACAGGTTAGCGGGATTGCGAATACCAGTTAACAAGATCCAACACGCCCAGTGGGCCAATCTTGTACCCCGTCCGGAAAACGCTAATCCTTCTCAGGAGCTTTTGACTCAGATTCCGGAGATTACAGATCTTCCGGAGATAGTGGATTTCGGGAGTTTTTACGGTGCTGGAGGTAGCTAGCGCATTACGGTTGATTATAAGTAGAAGTTCCGGAAGAGGATTGTTCCGGGGTTGTCCCAACGTATAGAAAACCCCCTGGACATCCCCTTTCTCCGGAATAATGAGAGTCTGCAGGGGAATGGGACATGCACGGAGGCATGGCGATATGTGTGGTGATCTATTGATCTAGATGCTTTTATCCCTTTTTTTATTATTCCTGCCCTTACCGTCAGTTCAGAGGGGTAGAGCACTGTAACGAAGTTCATGGCAACACCTTTCCTAACTTTCCTTCACTCTCCAAAGTGCGAAGTGGATCCACTTACTCTATCGCTAGGTGTTTGATAGACGCATGTATCCAGCTGTCAAAACTATCACCAGATTTCATTATTACCCGTTTGAGGAATTAGGACCGACTTTCGACTTGGTCCTCATGAACATCATATGGGTGCAACAAGGGGGTCGGCTAGGGCCAGGGGACAGTGAGGGTAGTTTGGTGACTACACAAAGGCTAAAACACACACGGATTCAACCATTTTTGTTGGAAAAAAATTGCAAAAAAAAAGTTGCCCTAATGCCCCCTAAGATATAAACTTTTGAGCTTTTCCCGCCAAACTGGGATGGGATAGTGGTTAATTCTTTTTTTTTTTCGCTTGCAAAGGATGCATTCCAAGAGACCTCAGCCACTCCAATCGCCCTCTCTCAGTTTCTACATAGAGCATGTGAAAATTGGCGAAGGTTGCCCTGTGTATTTCAGGCACTTGGCTATATCCCAAGGTTTCTTTGAAACTTATCATAGCAGAATCCGTGCAATGAGGATTATTATACTTGAGAACCCCCATTTTCGGTGAGTTTTGGCCTCTGTCCAGTTACCAAACCGCCCCCTCAGGGGATAACGAGACGAGTGATTTCTTATGATACTGGATTAAGTATTCCTATAGAAAGTCTGAATTCTAGCTATTGCCTGCCATCATGCACCCCTTATGTACGAGTCGCGCAATTCCCTGGGAAGAGAGTCCATAAGGTTATATTTGGAGAGGCAAATTGAGCCCTAGCTATGATACCTCCTTCTTCAAGCATCACATGACCCCAACCCTATAGCACCGTTTCGACTCCTCAAGCTCGACTGGAGGGTTGAGTGCAATGCTTTGAGCAAGGTATCTTCAACGGCAAATATCTCGTTATAGTACTCTTCTATTGTGAGCTTACCAATGTATGAATGCTAGCAGCCTTGGAGTTTTCGCATGGGGTGGATGAAGACGGACACTTTGTTACCCCGCCCTGTCCCCCCACTCCCACTATACCCTTAGTAATGTATGATACTGAGTCAAGGAAAAAAAAAATGTGAACATGGGAGTTAGCTTTTAATGCCCAACACAGACATAGGCAAAGGAATTCCAAAACAAAAAAGCTTAACTTCACTCCCCTCCCCCCATCCTCCCACCCGCCCTCTGCCTGTCTAACACAGTACCCCAGGAAGAGTAATACTTACGCTACCAAACCCCCCACTTCGTTCAAAGCACCGATGAGATTCCCAGTCAATTTCCGGTAGACTCTTGACCTTTACCACAATTTTCACAATAAGAATAAACAATCTTATAATTAACGATACTATCCCAAACTAAACAAGCAACGAGACGATTCTTTTTGGTTCTCTTCCGCTTCTCCCCTTCTACTTACCTACCCCTCCGATTGCAGACCTCACCTCACAGTATAACCCAGTGCAGGATTCTACCTCCTCTATGACAGCACCGCTGATAGCTCTACAGCCCAACCAAGGAAAATCTTAAGCCCTCCTTCAAACTCCTAGTCCCCAATGGAGTAGGATTTCTCAATTCTCCCGCTCAACGTGAATTGAACCACCATACTAATTGCGTGAGGACTGAGATTCCCGGTATCTAAACTATTGCCCTGGCAGGGCACTCCACCTAATCCCACTCCGTGAGCAAACACTTATCCTACCGGCGGGAATATTTGGGCTTATATTTGAAGAGAAACTCATTTGTAATTTACCAGGAAAACCCAAGATCTTAGGCGGAAGATGGCACAATACAGTGCTACTAGAGAGTCACTATAGCATTCGGAATTCGCAGTTGTCCTTTTTCCCTAAATCAATGGAGCCGGAGCAACATTTTTTTTATTTAAATAAAAAATAAAATAAAAACAAATTCTTATTTCATCTTTGTTCTGCTACCCCGCCGATCGCTGACCTCGGTCTAGAGTCGGATTCTACCACCTCGCAGCAGATCTGATTTGCGCTACACCCTTATTAAGGGCTAAGGTCTTCAGTCTCCCAGTTCCTGTAGGGCAGGCATCCTTCGTTCTCCTACCCTACGTGACGGATCGTTCGATAATAACTCATTTTGAGAGGAATCGAACTACTGGGCTCCTGCTCAGTGCACAGGAGGTTAATTGTTTCTTGACATGTTAACCCCTGCGCCAGCTAGGCATTTTCACATCATGTCGCTACAGGAACAAATACTTATCCTCTTGTCTTTGATTTTTCCCACCTTGGATAAAATAATGATCCTGTAATATTTATTAAATATTTAAGAAATTTCAGGAATTGATCCGGCCTTGGAAGAAGGGAAATTATAAATGTTAATCGACGATAGCCGACGGCAGGGTCCCATTGTATTATATGCAAAGCTGTAATCACAGCCGCTAGAACATTAATCATGGAAGAAAGGTGGGTTTGGGTGTGAGGGAGACAGTATTTGGGGAGAGCCACGGTTGTGGGTTACAGATGTACAGCTGAAGCTAGTCTCGCATTCCAGGATTGATAAGCATATGGCAGGTAGGTGCAATGACGCCAAATTTGGAAACTTGCTCAGGGCATTGTGTCCAACTTTCAAGTCTAGTGTATAGTGTATGAGCGTTTCCCCCATTACTAAATTAAAGGCAGTAGGTAGGATGGAAATCTGCGCAACAAGTTGGGGTCTCCTCTCAGCAAGCAAGCAAGATTGAAAGTGTATTCTTAGATTGTGCGCATAGGAGAGCTATCCTATCAAATAAACCGGATAGTATTTTGTTTTACGGTGCAATATAGTAACCGCACGGTGGCGGTTATAGTATGAGAGGATAGGGAATACAATAATCTAACAACAACAAAGGAGAACTAGAGCAGAAAATTCGAGAATGGACTGTCACCCTATAGTGCGGGAATTCGGTTAGATAGGCTATGTTAGATACAGACCTTAACCACCTTATACCCCACGGGCTGGGAGTGTATGCAGCATGATAAACGCATGTTCAGGCTTGGAATCTCCAGGAATAACAAAGATGTATTGAAAACTAAACTCGGGACTACCGGTTCGTTTTTTGCCCATTCGTGGGTAAAGTTATAACCACCAATTCTAAGACATTTTAGCCTATTCCGTTTGATATACGGTAGATGTAGGCAGAGATCTTAATCGCCGATAGGGGTATAAAGGAAGAGTGCCGCCAATGATATCTCTAACTAGTGAGAATTATTACGTCCGGCTCGGGTCGAGTGTACAATACGAATCCGAACAGTGTACTCAAGCACCCTAGCTTTATTTCCATTTTCCAGCGCGACGAGTGATATTCTATGCGTAGGCAGGGAAGCTTTATGACTGACCGACTATTATATTTCTCACGGATACTGTATGCTTATACTTACCATTGCCCAACCCTCCCCCAATACTAGCAAACGCTTTGGTCCCATGATCGTAGGCCAAACACCCGGACAGTAATATGAACCATGGTAAATCCACCAATTACCATAACGGCTGCATGGACTTAATGTACCATATTATATTACTAGAATACCCAACCAGCCCAAAACAAAACGTACACGACTAAGAAAAAGAAAAAAGAAAGCCAGAAACAGAGTTTTTCAGTTCAAACAAAATAGACAAGGTTGTGAGGTTTTGGAAAGTATGTGTATACCTACTAGTACATTGAACCTAGGAAAATTCCAGAGCAGATCATGAGTGTGCACCCGCTCCAGCCCCCCCCCCCCCCCCTGCTGAGGTATATATACTAAGAAAATAGCAGTGCTCAGTGACCGATCTTGCATTTCGGCAATAGTTGGGTTGGAACGACGAATTTAGCCAGAAGAAGCACTATATACTACCGAAAATCACATCAACAGTAGCGAAAGCAAATAGAATACAGTAGAATAGAATCCACAACACCTACTCGCATTACAAAAGGAGGGGATGATAAATATGGAAAGCCTGGAGGGGGGGGGGGGGGCAATGCTTATACCTAGCGCAAATAATTGCCACTTGAGTAATTGAATACGACTGACTAACGGAGCTTTTTGAGTCAGTCAGTCATGATTATCTAATCCCACAAGAATTAGTGTAAACTAATCTTGTGTACTAGCACATTCTATCATAATAGACAGCTGTAGAATGCCGTAGAATGCTAATAGTGGTTTGTAAATTTGTAGTGTTTTCAATGAGGAGATTAATGGAAGGGGCCTGCTAATATTTCTACCATTGGGGGACTTGAAGATTTCCATTTGACAGGCTCTCTCTAGTCAGCCCCGCTCAGTGTATATAAAGTGCGACTAGTAGCAAATATACTGTAGCATAGAGAATTAACCATGATATAATACTTAATCATGAAAACAGAATAATGTAATTCATACAGCCTATGAACTAGTAGCAGGATGGAAGACTTGAGCTTGGTGTGCATTAGGTATAGTATTCAGTAGTTTCTAGGGATTCTTGAGTTTTACATAATATCGTGAAAGGAAAAAACTATCAAGAATATTTTTAAATCCGTAAAGTACGGAAAGTGCTGTGATGATGAAAACGTCTATCTGAAGCTCTCCCATGAGCCGTTACGCACACTATAATACGAGATTTGTTTACAAAGTTGGTTGTCCGGAGTGCGGTAACTTATGTACAGAAATTCATATTAGCATTCAAGATATGAATGATACTGTCGCATGGCGCTGCAGCGGTTATGGAAAAATATTGTTTATAGTGAGGTTTTTTTGTTTTCCTCCTGTGACTAATAGTGTCCTGCGCCACCAGAGAGTTCCGTCCATGGCGCCAGGTTCCCCAGGTGGTAGCCATTTTCTGGCACCGTGTGGCTCGCACACGGGCTATTACGTCTAACTAAACATTCTTGAACCCCCCCCCCCCCATCACTATAACATAATAATAACCAAAC
>Ga0307507_10001629_pt1 | contig 49742 bp, 23 predicted proteins | sample 7_EM_MG_FD_207223 | JGI IMG/M metagenome (GOLD analysis project Ga0307507, IMG submission 207223) | Populus trichocarpa ectomycorrhiza microbial communities from riparian zone in the Pacific Northwest, United States - 7_EM | ecosystem: Host-associated > Plants > Roots > Unclassified | place...
TTTTAGGTGTTCTAGGGCCCTATAGACTGCATAGAGTTCTGCGTCCATAATTTCCATATAGGGTCCTAAATTCCAGTTTGTTGCATATTTAATCCTATTTCTCTCCCCTATTTTACATATAGCAGCTGCATTTAATTTATTGTCTTTAGAGCCATCTGTATAGTATATATCTACTAGGTCCCACTCTAGGGATTCTTATAGATTTTCTACTAGTCTTAGATGTTCTTGTGCAGCTTCTTCCTTACTACCTCTCGAGATAGAAAAGGATGCAGAAATAGGAGGAGACCACGGTTTTTGCCAATCTAGAGAGATTCTCTCTATTTTCCAGTTTTGAATTAGCTGCTGAACTCTAGAGACTAGAGATAGTAGCTGTGTCTTTGGCTGTAAGAGGTACTTTATAGTAGAGTTTTTTGGGCTAGAACTAGAACTAGAACTAGCTGCTAATTCGTCTCTATCTTTGTTGATCTCTTCTATATAGACCTTCTTAATTGCGTGGTTTTCCTTGAATTTTAGGATTCTTAATGCATAGTTATTGCAAAGCTTTTCAAATCTAATTCTAGGAGGAGGAATAGAGGCTTCAATCTCTATAGCTTGGCTAGGAGATCCTCTAAACGCTCCTCTAGTCTAGTTTCTGTTCTTGCTATACAATAATTCTTATCCTAAACTCATTTATAGTTTCTTGTTTTCTGTATCTTACAGCTAGATCTTGGAAGTTGTCTTGCTTCTTAATCCTTGTATTAACTATTTAATCTTTAGGCTAAACACTGTGTTTACCTGGAATTACTATAGACCTTATTCGTTTTTTGAAATCTTAGCTTTCTATTAACATTCTTATTTGTTCCCTAAACTTACAGTTCTTAAACTTGCATCCTATACTTATTCATTTATTACTAAACTAAGTTGCTGCCCTTTCCCATCGGTTTTCGTCCATTGTGGGTCCTTAGGTGTATCTTATCTCATCTTAAGAGTCTTAAGCGTCTTATATCTCTTCTTAAGAATCTTAAGCCTGTGGCCTTTTGCCTTTATTAAGTAATAAGCTAGCACTAGCAGTTATCTGCTTGCTTAGTTCCTTTTAAGCATTACTCCTATTGTCTTATAAAGCAATGGAAATTGTATCTAACAGTATTACAATACCCGTTACTAATCCGCGTTCTATAGTGGTTTTAGTCTCTACTTTTATCTTAACTTCTCTAAAGTTTGTATGCTCCTAGTAAGCTGCCTTTATTACCTTATCGTTGGTAAATGCTTCGCCTATATCAAATTTATTATCTTTAATGTCTAATCTATAAGCTAGTTTATTGGTTCCTCTAAACTTAGATAACAATGGCTCCTGCGGCTAATAGCTTATGCTATACTTTACGTCCTTATAAATTCGGTATGCGTTATTATAACAAAATACAAAACTGTTAATTGAATATTCCTTTATTCCTTATAGTGCACCATTGTCTCTTTATATATACGCACTGTCTGCTAGTCTTATTTCCTTTACTATATAGTTACTCTAACCACCTTTACAGTCTCTGGCAAAATGACCTTATTTTCCATAATTTATATAAGCTCCATCTCTAAACTACTGATTTTGCTATAGAGTCCACCTAAACGCCTTCTACTACTAAGATCCCTAGTTTAGCCTTTACTCCTTAGTCCTTTAATTACTAGATCCTTAACCTCTAGGTTTCTATAGTTTCTTTTCCCACCTTTAGGTTTCTTTGGTACCGCTTAGGTCTATTAGCTCTGCGCCATTCCATAGTTTTTAACTTTATATCGGTTATTGCGTACTCTGCGTCTTATATAACTATAAAACTCTATCTTACCCTCTCTTAGCTTGTTCCCTTTAATAGATCTTATTATTAATCTTTATTAACTAATCTATTAAGTTTTGTAGACTTTCCGCATCTTCCATTAGGATAATTACGTCCTAGACTTTAGCCTTAAGTCCCTGTTTATACTGTACTATAAGCGCCTTATTATTCCATTTAACCTATATAGCTAGCGTTTAAAACTGTATGGTATACTTAATTACTAAAGTGCGTTGTACTAAGTTCTAAAGCTTTTATTCTGCTATAGTTATGGCCTCTAGGTCTCTAAACATCTATATTAACTATTCCGCAAACCCGTTCCAACTGGCAAATATATACCATATATCCTGGTTAGTAGTTATTATGCCATTGGCCTATATCTCTATAAGATATAGTTTAAACCACTTAAGTGCTCTCCCTATTAGGAACAATCCTATATAGGCTACTTAATCTAATAATGTTGCTAACTTTGCTCCCTCCTATACAACCTTAAAGTACATCTATGTAAAAAATCCCTTAAGCTTTAACTTCTCTCCTAAGAATCGTTTAATTAAAGGTAACTTAACCTTTACTGCTCTAATTCCATTAATACGTTCTTTAAGTATCCTACTGTTATCCTATAAGTAATCAATCATTTCCTATAACTAACCTCTTGTAATTAACTAAGAATCCGTATCTGCTATACTGGTATCTCCTCCTAAGCCTAAGGTTGTGGCTGCCGTTAATGGCATTGTAACTAGTGCTTTAGGTAGCATGTTGTTTAACCCTATTCAATACTATAACCTTAGTAGTGAATATATAACGGAACCTTATAGTAGGAACTATGGTAGGTCCTATTATTGGGCTGAGTATATAGGTAAGAACAAATCAATAACGTAATAATAACTGGTGGAGTGGTTGCCCAACAGATTAACTCTAATTATATTCTAAGATTTACTATAAAGAGAGAACTATCTGGGTAGGGACTGTGGTCCTTTAAATACACAACCGTACGCCTAAGAAATCCCTTCGCTATGTGAGGTACGTAAGGTACGTAAGGTATGTAATAGACCTTATAGAGCTTATAGAGCTCACAGAGCTTACCACGTGACTCAGTTACCACTTCTCGTTACATAGTTCCACCGGATCTATCCTAGACTGTGCTTGTATTAACCAACTAGCTTCCTCTAACTCCTCTCTAAGTAGTCGTAACATCGTACTTAAAGCGTCTGTAACACTACTTTAAAAACTAGGACGCTATTATAGATACTATTAAAAAGGCTATTATTATAATAACCTAAACTGCTTAATAGCTAGGTTAGTAGCTACCGCCTAATACCTAACCTAGTACCCTAAATACTAAATATATTACTATACGCTGCTATTATAATTATTCATTGCTTAACATCCGATTTGGATCCCTATTGGGCCCACGCGGACTACTCCTTATTTACATGTAGGGAGAAAACTCTACTTAAGAAAACCCTATAATCTATCTCCCTGCCTTTTAGGACTTACCTACTTGGCGCCTATAAGTTACCTATAGTGCTCTACTACCTTACTTTTTAACCTCCTTGGGAACTACTGCTGCTACAACAAGCCTACGGACGCGCTAGTATCGCGAACTTAACTCTACTATTGTAGAGTCATCAGGGGGCGCCTAACACTTGCCTTTTTACCCTCTATTACCATTACCTTTACAACCCGGAACTGGTTTAGTATATTTTAGTTAATAAGCCACTAGGTAACTGCCTTAAGACCTTTTTATATTAAGAGTAGTATATTATAGTTCTCTATGCCAGCTGCTAAAAGTATTACTTCTTGGCTAGTGCGTAGGGGGCATAACAGTATTATATATTTTAGTGTCTGTCTTGGCCAGCCATATTTACATCTTAGGCTACCTACTAGGACACCCACCTAGTAGAGCCAATCTTTTAGTCCTATTATTCCTATTCTTAAGAGTGTTACTATTATATTTTCTGCCTTTATTAGGCCTTCTTAGAGCCCTTAGGTATTTACCCCCTATAGCGTTAACTATACTACAGCTTAGGTTTCTCTTACCTAAAACAGCCTCTATACCTTTAACTTCTATACACCTCTCCAGTATTAGTCTAGCCAGTGTTATATTGCGGTAGATAGTTTCCCAGTACTCTTTTATGCTCTACTTTGGCTCCTTTCTCTCTCTTACTATTATCTTTACTAGACTCTTATACGTCTCCCTTCCTCCTCTATATAGGCCTAGGCCCTAATACAGCACCACTCTTCTTCTACTTTTTCTACCTATTTCTCTAATATATCTTCCCTACTTTGGGGTTATTAGTTTGCTCTCCTATAGGGTACCCTAAGGTCCCTCTATAGTTTATTTAGGCGTGTCTTAATATACTTTATAACCTTAAAGTTGCGCTTCTTTTACACCCTTTATATTACAGCGGCTTTAATATATAATTATAGGGGGGGGGGGTATTTACTTCCTTCTTAAGCAGTGCTATAGCCATTCGCTTATACTCGCCTATTATACTCTAGAGGTAGGCTATTTAGACCTTTTAAAGTAGTTTAAGGAGTAATTTAGGGGGGCCTTTTTTGGTTTCTCCTATGGCCCAAACACTAAATCTATATATTATGGTTAGCCAGATAACTGCTATATATAGTAGGCATAACCTCTAAAAGCATAGACCCTATATAGAATTAACGATTCTAGATATTATAATATACTATGCTTGGCCCTTATAGGCCGCTTATAACGTATATACGCTCCACCAGAGCTTACTGTCTACCCATACTCCTAATACCCTTAGGCCTTAAACTAGTTAGCCCCTAAAGCCTTAAATATAGATTATATACTAAAGATCTATAGATTGGTTACGTTTTCTTATAAAATAGATTAGCTAGTATTTCTCTGGTAAGAATTAGACTCTATATCGTCTTGCCTATTCTATATAGGTATTATAGGCTTTCTCTAGTGTTCTACAGTTCTCTGCGGCTATTAGCCCATATATAATTAGGTTTATATCATTAATAAAGCCTATCCCCTAGGTCGCCCCTTCCTTAAAGAAGCTAAGTAGGTTGCTTATAAAGAAAAGAAAGAGTATAGGCGAGAGGGGTAATCCTTATGGTATTCCTATTATAACTATAATAGGGGGGCTCTGGTATCCGCTAAAGACTAGTAATATTTCTTTCTAACCTATAAACCCTTAGATAAATTATATAATCTATTCTAAGAAGCCCTTTGCCCTGAAAATATACAGGAGGCGCTTATAGGGTATGTTATTATAGGCACCACTAATATCTAGGCTAAGCATTAATACTATAAAGTCCCTTTATATCGCCTATGTAGATTTGATAGTGGCAGCAAGTAATATAAGTGCTGATAGTATTAAGCGGTTCTTTCTTGCCCCTATTTAACTTTATAGTAGTAGGGCGTGTTTCTTAGCCGTATCTGCTATATGGTCCACTATTACTCTTTCTAAGATCTTACTAAGGGTGTTTTCTAAGGCAATAGGGCGGTAGCTTCCTGGGATTAAGTAGTCTGCTTTACCTTCTTTTTATAGAACAACCATTATTATAGATCTTCCAAGTTATAGGTAGTAGCCTATAGCAAAGCATACTCTAGCTATATCTGCAAGCCAAGGTACTATAAGTAGTCCATAGGTCTTTAAGGCCTTATTTAGTATCCTATCTAGTCCTAGTACTATATTATTTAAAAGGGGGCTAATAGTTCTAGCCATTTCCTCTATTATTATATCGCTGTTAACCCATAGGTAAGTTACCAGTATTTTACCTATAATATCACTAAGGTCTACTGGAGCCAATTAGGGGAAGAACCTTTCTATAAAAATCTTTACCTTCTTATTATTATTATTAGTAGCCTATAACTCCCCTGCTCTTTATAGGGACAGTAAGTATAAGTCTTTTACTAGGCGCCCTACCTTTTTCTTTACTTATTTTGCTATGGCCTAAAGGCCCTTATTATGGGGGAGGCTTGGGTTAGAAGTATACTTATTTATAAACCGTCTCCAGTTATTCCTTACTTCTTTTTTTTAGGGTATTCTTTAACTAGTTTCTTATATTCTTATATCGTCTCTCATCTTTAGGGTCATAGCTGCTTATATATTTCCTTCTTACTTATTGTTAGCTAGTAATAAAAACCGCGCATTATACGGACCATATATATTGCGTATAGGGGCCTAGTTATAAGACCGGGCAGTGCTCTTCCAGCCCATTTTTAATTACTACTTAGATCCTTTCTAGTCTTTAGTTAATTTCCTTAGGGGTAGCTAATAAGCCTCGCTTATTTAGTATCAGGTAGATTTCTTCTAGGTCTTAAAGTTGTTGTTTAATTATATTAAGGAAGCTATCTATCTTAAGCTTCCTTATTACATATCTTTTACTATTTAGTTGCGCCTTAATATCCAGATCTAGCTGTATTTAGATGGGGATATAGTCTAGGGCGAGTGCCTATTCTTCTTTAGGGTTGCACCTTTTAAGTCTCTAGTATAGGCCTTTGTCTATAAATATAAGATTAATTATACTTTTAGCGGTGCCTTATTACTATATAATTGCTCCTAGGGGGGTAGCCAGTTTAAGGCCCCAGATATCTATAGCTCTTAGTAGGCACTCTACCTATCATTTGGCAGCAATATAAATACCCCCCTATTATAGGTGGTAGAGGTTTATATCTCCTAATAGAATAGACTCTATACCTTTAGTTTCTAGTAAGCTTATTACTAATATAATATTCTCTATTTATAGGACCCCTTTAACCCTAAGGTTATACATATTAATAATTTATACCGGTCCCCTATATGTCTGGATTGTTATAACTATAATATCTAGATTAACTGCGTACTATAACTACGTAGATAGGCTAATAGCCTTACTAATTATAAAGCATACGCGTATAGCTGCTTTTAGTTTATATAGGAGCTGGAATCCTTAGGGGCAGTATGTTAATTATATATAGGTATTGTAATATAGCTCTTATATAGCAAGGATATAGTATTTCTCTAGGTCTAGACTGTCTAGTAGGGGCCTTATAAGATAGTGGTTTATATTACCGCAGTTATACTATATAATAGATAGGTAGCGGACCCCTAGCAAGGGACCTTTATCTCTCCTTTATTCCTCGCTTTTTCTATTTCTACTTTCTCTAAAATTTTTAGAACTTCTGTCTCTTGTGTCTACACCCTAGTTACTACTTATTTTATATAGAGCTTTCTATTCCTGTGTTTTATATACCTACTAGCGCTTCTATATCTAAGTCTGTTATTATCTTCAGTTCTTCCCCTAATCTTACTAGTTAGCTATATACCCTTTATAGGTTGGCTGCAAATATTATATTTGCCATATTAAGTCTAATTCTTAATTGTCCTAGTCTTAAGCTTGCTATAGCTGTATATAGGGGTCTTTCTATAAAGCGTCCTCTCCCTTGTGTCCCCTATAACCCTTATATCCCTATTTAGTCTAGTAATATTACATGGCATCGCTTCTAGCCCGTTAAGGCTTAGGATGGCTAGCCTAGCCCCCCAGTGTTAAAGGTAGAAAACGCTAGGAAGGCACCTGCGTCCCCCTGGCTTATCGCCTATTATTAGGCTAGATGAAAATAAGCAAATACAATGTCGATCCAATATCGGTTATTGGCCAATATGGACCGGAAAATTATATTTCCGCAACATTAAAATAAATTAAACTTATATAACTGTATACATAGTGATCTGTTTGGTTTCGCTATATAGCTACTTATCCTAGATACCACGTAGAGGTACAGATTAGATCTAGGTGCTAGAGACACCCCCTACCAGCTAGGTATATGCAGGTTGCTGCCAATAGTTAGATATATGCTAATGTATATAAGTGAGAAAATTCGTACGTACCTAAGCTAAAACAATTGCATTTTGGGCCGTAGCCCTAGGCTTATTATCCTCTATTAAGAGAGGATCTGTTACCGTCCCAAACCCCCCTCCCCCTACTAGGGGCAAGCCACGGTTAGCCGGCGCAGGTGTATTATTACCCCCGTCTTATATAGTGCACTAACTAGTATAGTTAGGCTATTTGCAATTAGCGCAGCAACCGCCGAAGTGACTGTTAGCCTAACGGCATAACGGGAAGGGTTGTGGGCCTAGCACAGCGCCGCGGCACCGCTGGCAAGGTTAATCTACTACCCTTCCACAAGATTGTATAAGGATGGCGTTAACGTATAAGGGCCGATGCATTCCTATCTAATATAGGTAAATGCTCCCGCGTATAAACACCACATCCTGCCCAGGAAGGGCTAGAAGTACTTGGCCCTATGGACTATATATATATGGGGCCAACTGCTGCTATCCTATAAAGAGAATAGGGGCTTAGGGGTTCTAGGCGGCGGTAGCGAGGGCTTAGGCGGCGGTGGCGGCATTCTAGAGAATAAGGGCCCTATATATATGTTAGTATTTGTACAAAGCAAGCAACTAGGGTAAATTAGTAAAGGGCAAGGCTTAAGCAATGCTTATACAAAGTAAGAATACTTACATATTGGTAGTTAATGAGCTGGTGGTGGTGGTCGTGGTGGTGGTAGTTATAGTAGTGGTGCTACTATTGCTGCTTTACTTGTTAGTGCTTAACACTTATATAAGGCAAGCAGTTAAGAGTATATTAGTAAGGCTAGAGGCTTAGGCAATGCTTGTACAAAGCCAGGACACTTATGTTTTAATGGTAGCTAATAAGCTAGAACTGGTTATAGTAGTAGAGAGTAGCTAGGTTAAAGATAAAGGAAGAAGAGGTTGAATAAGGTAAAGTACTGTATAAAGAAGGAGCGCATAATTACGTGTTGTATAAAGAAATACGTATATATATTCTATTCTATTCTGCATCTAGCTTAAAGTATTCTTTTTTTCCTTTCTTATCCGTATGATTAACTCTTCTATTGCCATTTAATTCTGCTTCCAATTTTTTAAGCATTTAAGTATCTCAATTATATTAACCCTAAGCTTTGCTCGCTCCCATAAAACCGTATAATATGCCCCTAAAAATATCCGCTCTAGTTTATTACTCATAGCTAAAATTAATAGAATATTAATAGCCATTAATAAGAGTTATGGCTAACGCTTATGTTGCTTATCTTAATACTACCATTTAAGAGGAGAAACCTTAATATGAAGTGGGTTCTCGGTGATATAGTTCTTATACTTATCTTGGCTCTTTAGGCGATTAAACCTATTAAGGTTCTTAATAAGCTGCTCATATAGATTAAGATCTTCTTTAGATGAGGCATTCTTATATAATACAGTACTCAATGCCTGTGGTAAAGGCTGGGGGCCTTAATACTGACTTCAATACTTGTTCTAAAGTTGCTCTACTATATTAAGCGCTAGCTTTCGCCACTTCTTACTCCAATTTGCTTTGATATTGTTGGTCACACAGGGTAACTCACCAATAACGACTACTTGAGTAGGTTACAGTGATATTGGTTAAAAGCTTCTTTATTTAGAATGAGGAAGGGCGAGAAGCTTAAGACTCCTTGCCACGCTAGTGCCGCGGCGTCACGTGACGACCGCTTGCCTAATTCCCAACACTGGCAACTCTTCTTTTATGGTTGCCATCTATATACAAATACTGCTTGACTAGCGTAACAAATATCAATCCTCCTTACTTACTATTTCCATTGCAATATAAGTCTCGCTGTCCTAAAATTTGCCTCTTAGCACGTGGTGCTTTTTTACTTGGAGTTGTAGGTGGACATTGTGTTAGGGCCGCTAAGGCACTAGTTATAAGCGAGCCAATAGCAATTTTTTATGCCGGGTATAGAAAATCCTAATTGGCTGCTCTTAAATTGCTATATCTCCTACTCCCTTTTAACCCAACCTTTAACTTATACACGCAGAGTATTTATGTTAACGAACGTCTCTAGTGCCTTATTTGGGTTTGCCTTCATTATTACATCTACTAGGTTATCTTAGCTATTAATCCACCAGATCTTAAAGAGTTCTTAATGCTTATAGGATTGCTAAAGTACCATAATATTAATTATAAGACGCTTCTCCTTTATAGTACCAAGCTTGACTAAATACTTATAGAGGGAGTATAAGTTAGTGCACACAATTATAGGAATAGCAGGGAGTTTGAGCCGATCTGTAATTATCTTAAGGGTAGTTCTAATTGCAATTGCTATATTAACTCCACCAACTATTTCATATATCTCTAACGCTAGAACGCTTTAAGTAACGTGCTTACTCTTGGTTGAGCTCTAATAGATAAGGTTGCCGTAGATTATAAAGTCATTCTCTCTAGTAGATTTGTTCGCGATAATAATCTTATATCCTAGCTAGGAGCTAAAATCTTTATTATTTACAAACGATCTATTAACAAATACAAAGAGCTTAGTAGTAGGAAGGTTAATAGGTATATAGAGTAGTCCCTAATTAAGATGATTTATTTGCCAGTAAAGATGCTTATTTAGGGTAAGAACGTTATCCTTAGTTAGTTCCTAGTGTTGGGTGGCAACAGAGAGATTAAATAAAGCCTTAGGTTAATAGATAGAAGCAATATAAGCTCCACAAGCGCGTTACTCTATATATCCTTGCTTTAGAGAATTAACATTAATAACGTTAATCTTCTTGCCTTGGCCCTTCTGGCGTAAAGCAATAAAATCCTTATTTAGGGAGAGGATGCATCTATTAAAGAGTAATAGTGTGGTTAAATTAAGCTTTTCCTTTAGCTTTGCTATAAGATTTGCCTTTACTAGCTTATCTTCTTTAAGAGCTGAGAATTAGTTATCTCCTAAGATAATTATATTGTTAGTTTGCATACCAATAATTCCAAATGGAGTTCCTATAGTTGTAATAAAGAAGCAGGGATTGAATATAGAAGTAGTTATTAAGAGCTTCTCTTTGTGGTGCTTATTATAAGTAGCCCACCAATAAGTTCCTACCTCTGCAATTCCATATAATAGCTTAAGTACAACCATAATTGTATCTTTGGGATATTAGTAGCAAATTTACTCTAGAAGATATACTAGTATTAAGCACTAAAGGCGCGTCTCTAATTGGGTATAGGCCTAAGTAATATCTTGCAAATAAACCACCATTCTATTCTTTATTAAGGAGGAAGCTAGTGTAATAATAACTTGCTAACTAGCTTGTTAAATTATAGGGAATTGCGTAAGAATTACTTTCTTACCATTATTATTGTAACCTTAAATAACTAGTCTTAACTTCTTAAATGGGGTGTTGGTAGCTTTACCCTTAATCTCATTAACTATTCTTAACTTAAAGATATAAACTCTATTAAACTTAGAAGGGTTATACTTCTTAAATTTAAAAACTCCTCTTGTAATAAGACTGTTAATCTCCTACTTATTAAATGCTTAGAAAGGAGCTCCTAGAGTTATAATACGGCCTTCCTTTTAGAGCTGTTTTATAAGCTTAAAGTCAGCCTTCTCTTTAGCTGTTATAAAGGCCATTAATAACTTATCTCTACTCTTAATAGCGGTAATAAATTGCTCTTTAAAATTAACAAGGTATTGGCGATTTTATAATCCCTTTAGGCGACCTCTACTACGTTATAGTTGCGGCACATCTGCTATAATTATATTAGGATTATAGTCACCTTCTAGAGTACATTAATTGTAGTTCTCCTCTAGGGTATCCTCTAGGGTATCCTACAAAGGCTTAGAACTGTTATTTCTATAGTAGGGCTTAACAACAGTTAAGCGGAATTAAGTGGGTCTATAGGGCATCTAAAGAGTGCAAGTCTAACTATTAATTATAATAAGTTTATATAGGCCTAACTATCCTCCCTTTTTACACTATACGCATACCTTAGATTGGAGTGGCAGATTAAGCGTAGTTAAGGTATTTGGGCCATTTCTTATCCCTAGTGCGTTATTGGCCTAGCGTATAGCGTAGAGACGTTACACCTCTTTTATTGCTTTGCAAATAGCCTCCGCTTATTACGTAATAGATAGGGATAGTAAAGAATTATTAGTTATTTAAGGGTAGGCGCTAAAGACTAGCAATGTAGGTATAAGCCTATCTAGGCTAGCAGAATTATTAACAGCCTTAATAGCCATCTGTAAGATAAGCTCTTTACTAGCGCCCTCTAGTTCTAAAGAAATAATCTTATATGCTTATTATAATAGCGTGTAATATTGTTCTACTTTTTTAATACTATTATATGCCTTAACAGGGACTTCCTTAACCTTAATTTCTATTGCCTTTACCTATTACCAAAACTCTATAGATAAGAAGTTCCTTTTTGTGTTATAAATAACTTAATTAGGGGGTCCTAGGTAGACATCAATCTAGCATAATTAAAGAGTATCCTATACATTCCTAGCTAATATATCCTTTAGGAAACATGCGGCTTAGAAGGAGGTTAAGAGGTTAATAACTTAGAGTACTAGCTTGCCGCTAAGATACATAATATTAATAATAATACAGAAGTTAAAGTTATAGTTATCTTTAAGGGTGAACTTAAATTGGCCAGGGGACTTCTGGTTTATTTGGTAGTAATAGCAGTACTTTATAAGATGCTTAATTGTCTTAGCCTTAACTTCATAACCTATTTACTAAAGAACCCTAAGTAATCTATAAACTAATAGGTGACTAAAGCAACAGTGTAGTTAACGTAACTCCAACTTAGTTAAATGGCTCTAAGTAATGCTCCTTTCTGGCTATTAAAGGAGCAACTAAGGGTAACCCTACTTGCGTATAACAGGCACCCAATTATTTCCCTAAACAAGCATATTCTTAAGGTTATTAAGCTTAACGCTTAACTTATCTATATCTTAGATGCAGAATAGAAATGGGGTGTTTATGGGAATAATATGGAAAGTAATACATCCTAACGGAGTTTAGACCTTAATTATGCTGAGAGAGATTATAGTACCCTTGCTAAAGCAAATTATATATTGGCTTGCTGTTAATTGGTTAATCTAAACAGAGCTATTAAGCTACTAAAGAGCTTAAACTTAAGGCTCTCCTGCTGTAAATACTCCTGCAGCTCTAGTATCTGGCATAATACTATAAAAGATGTTTATTAAGTATCTGTTATTAAAGGAGAACGCGGAACTTTCTTTTGGCTTATTAAAGATATCTAACTTTGTAACAGAATGGAGCGTAGATTGGTCGTTAAGGACAGCGACGGTTTGTGTGCTATTTACCTTACTATACTTAGTAAAGTATTAGTTGGGAGAGTAGTCCTTAATTTCTATATCCATAAGGAGCTGTTTGGCCTTGTTAACCTTACCCTTAAGATCTTCTTCGCCTTTATATTAAACTAGGAAGCTTTAGAAGTAGGCTATAGTAACCTTACAGTTTCTAACGTTTTGTGCGCTCTGGCGAAACTTATTATATGCCTCCTTTTGTCTATTAAGGGGGTGCCTAGTTAACCAGCAATTTAGCTTCTTATAAACGTAGCACTTCTTCTAATAATTGCTCCAAAATAAACCTCCACAATTGCCTTGTGGTTGACGTTAATTATACCCTCTACTATATCCCCTACTATGGCCACCATATGTTTAGTCGGTCTAGTTATAATTGTATTAGTTAGCTAGGTCAATTGGAGTAGGTTAGGGTTAGGTGTTAAATTGCTATACTTCTTAAAAGCGTAGAGCGGTGCTAATAGAGGATCTTAATTAAGCATACACTCCTTTATAAGTATTTGCAGGATTAAAGAGAGTAAGGTTGCATTCTTTAACACCTTAGCATACGCTAATAATTTAATTGCGTAGGCTGAAGTCCTCTTAATATAATTTAGATAAACCATGCTAAATTATCTAAAGTTAATTAAAGAGCTTTTGGAGGCAGTCAAGTTAAGAGGCATCTGGGTTTATAGCAATAATTCTTAGAAAGGTAGTCTCTCTCTACTCCAATATATACTGCTGCTTATTCTCTTTTATTTTAAAGTAGCATCTTGTCTTATATATTATTTGGTTAAAATTATATCCTTTTCTTACCAAATAATTATAATAGAAGGTACTAGCACGGCCCTTAAGCATAACGGAATAAGTGTTATGATATTAGTTAGGTTCTAGTCTAACCTTCTAGCAATAGTTATAAAAGATACGCAGCTTTAAATTAAGGATATTATACAGTTCCCTACCAAACCTCTTCTCCTAGTCTAAATAGAGTTTCATAAGCTCTATAAGCATTTTTAAGGTGCCTCTGAGCGGTATTAGGCCACGTTAAAATTGCATTAGAGATTAAGGTGGGGATTGCTTTATAAACTGCAGTGGAGATATAGAGCTTAATGAAACACGGCATGGTACCTAATCTTACTGTAATAAAGTTTAAAGGTTATTAAATTGCAAAGCAAGGGGATCTTGTGCTTGCTCTTATTTAGTAGTTAAAGTTATAGGTTAAATTAGTGGATCCTAGGGAGCTAAAGATAATGGAAGTAATGGATATGGAACATAAGAACTCGTGCCTAGAGTAATAGAATTTAAACGTGTCTCTATTAGTGTATTATTTGGATTCCATTATAAGTTAAGCTTCTTTATAGTGCGTAGTTAGTGCTTAATCTCTTATAGAGTCCATTTATGCTCTTCTTTTACGTTAATAACTTGCTCCTAAATATTGTCTCTAATAGCGCTTCCATCTATAGGGACAAATACTCTATTCTCCTAAAGGAAGTTATGGAAGTCTTATATAATAAGCTTATTTGTAAGAGCCTATATTTCCTTTGTCCATCCAACGAAGTCCTCCTTTATACAATACTATAGCATAGTGTCATTGTATTCGCTGTCTGTGTAGTGTACTATGTGGTATAATAAGAATCCGTTTAGGTCCTTTTGCTCGGCGTTTACAGGGTTAATGTCTTTATTCTATGTCTTTGGGTTAATATCTTCCTTATACTTCTTTAGGTAGGTTAACGCCATAATAGGTTAAAGGTAGGTAGGGTTTTTGGTTTTATAGAATCTTGTAGGTTTGCTGTTAAAAGGTAGGTAATTTAAGATATTATTTAACGCGTTTCGGACGTTAACTTAGGACCCTAGGTTTAGTAATACTTCTAACCTAAAGTACTTAACCAAATCTTCGTAAACGCGGTTGTTCTGCGTAATGGATATAACTTAATATCTCCTAGTACTTAGTAACACTTCTGTTACTAGTTTTCCGCAAGTCTAAGGTAGCACAGTATCGCCGGGATCCATTCCATATAAGCGCATATGGCACCCCTATACGAGACTGTCTTTTTTGTTTAAAAACCTAGCTGCTCTATGGTTGACTGTGTATTTAACCACTAATCAGTGTTGGTTACATAGGGTGACTTACCAATAACGACTACTTAAGTAGGTTACAGTGATGTTGGTTAAAAGCTTCTTTATTTGGAATAAGGAAGGGCGAGGAGCTTAAAACTCCTCGCCACGCTAGTGCCGCGGCGTCACGTGACGACCGCTTGCCTAATTCCCAACAAATATACTCCGCATAACGTTATAGATAAAGAATAATTGCTGCAGCATATAGCGGAGACTTATTAGACTTTAGGTAGTATTTATTAAATACCTCCTAACTAGCCTTAATCCGCTTATAGAAGAATTTATCTTCTTTATAATCTTCCTATTATACGATATTAGCCTATATATACTCCCTCTAAATATATATGCCTTACTAAGCTGTTTTTAAAGTAGTGCATAAGGAGGTCCATTTGAAAAAGTATATTTAAGATTATTACATTATGCCCTTAAGTTATAAGAGTTGCTTTCTTAAAGATAAGAAGAAAGCCCATTATTATATAAAGCTATTTCCAGTCTACAGGATTCAGAAAATCATTATCTAAGCCGTACTTCTTTATGTATTGATCTATTATAGGCTTATGTTAAATAGCAACCTATAATATCTCACACTAGCTATTCCATCTTGTACGATTATTAAGTGGAATTCGTCTTCCTACTAGCTCTTCAATAGCCCTTATACGGCTAGGAGAGCTTTATGTATGCATAATAATATTATAGAGCTTTCTAAGGGCGCCTATATCTTAAAAATTTTCGTCTTTATCTTTAGCTTCGTACGAATTAATCTGCTTAACTTTAACCTTAAAAAAAAAGGCTTAAACAGTAAGATTAATAATATAGCCATTGCAACGGATTTGTTTATATAAAGATTTCCATGCAATAGCTTCCTCCTCTTTTATATACTTTTCAATTGTACGACAAAAAGTATTATTTGTTCCCGCATTATCTGAGATAACTGCACCAAGCTTTCGTGTAATCCCGTAGTCCTTTAGTATGGGAAGCAGAGTTAAGAACTGATCCTCTCTACTATGAGATTGTACCGTACGAAGAGCAAGGAGAGCTCTAGAGAGTCCTTTTGAGCTTTGCTCAACAAAGTAGGCGCAAACTCTAAGAAGAAGATGCCGGTTAGGAGAGGTCCAAATATTAACTAAAAGATAAATACTTGATATTGCTGACTAAAGCTTCTTTCATACGATGTCTTTTATTAATTCCCATGATTCTTTAATCCTCTTTTTTACTTGTGTATAAGCTGTTATAATAAAACCCTCTACCTCTGGATTAAGGACCTAGCAAAATGCATGGAACTCTGGCCATTTAACAAGTTGAAGTAGAAGATTTTGTACGGTAATAAGGGAAATAAGAGCAGCCGTAATAGCCTCCTTATTAAGAGCGTTTTTAAGTACAAGAGAATCAACCTTTATATAATTATGTTTCATATAAAGCTGCGTGTATAGATCTTAAAGCTTTTCTTCAGCACCTTGACGAATAATACCCGAAGTTTTAAAAACAGTAATCTTATGCTTCTTTATAAGATGATTCCGGAAATTAATAACGCACTTTGCGCCGTATGGTTCTTCTATATAGTATTTGCAATATAAAATATATTGCTTATCCCAGTATTTTTTTGGTTTATTATTATATGGATCTTGTGTATAGCACCAGATTTCGGGATTCCTTTTATCTTTTAATCTCTCCGTACTAGCAGATGGTATAGAATTTAATATTTCATCATTAGAAGCCATTTTATTGTATATATAATCAATATTATAAAAGAAATTTAGGGTTGTAGGGAATGCCAAGAATTATTGGCTAATATTGAGTAATTTAGCAATATTGGCCAATACCAAATATTGGCCAATAATATTGACCGTCGGATTATTTAAATCTCCGCTGCCTATTATTTCCATTCATATAACCTAGCGTGCAGTTATTCCCGCAGCTGTTAAGCCCTTGCCTTCCATCTCTTATATTCAATGCAGTCTTCTCTCTCCTACGCCTTATATATACTTCGGTGGCAGTTTACGCATTTTATTTAGTCTTAATTTAAGCAGTGTCTTATATTGTGGGGGCCTGCATAGTAGCCGCAGCACACCTATGCTGCGCATGTGGATTAGGTGTGTCCCCATTATATATAGCGATAGCATTGTTTTAGGCGTAGTCTATGGTTACAGAGCCTTGTGTTATATATAAGGCTATTTACAATTATTCCTTTTTGGATGAGGAGTTTTTGCATTCCTAGTATAAGTGTGCTGATAATAAGGGAGCCATGCGTTCGGCTGGCGTCTCCCTAGCAAATCTCTGGCGATACGCTACTATTATATAAGATAAAGATATAGTAATAGTAGTAGGGTTAAATATAGAAGCGGAAAACGCTAAGTCCTAGCCCTAAGCTATGGGCTAGAACGCCCTAATAATAGAGGGATCTATATATTGGCCTATATAATAAATAACTTAATAAAGATAAATAGACAAAAATTAGATAGTTTTACCTATAATAGAAACTACTACTAAAAAATAATATAAACGCTGTTTTATAATTAATTGCGGAGCTACTAATAAATTTATAGACACCTAATTTATATATACTTATATCCTACCTATTTTACCCCTTACCAAAGCCTACGCCTTATAACTCGCTAATAGTAGTTATATTGTATAGAAGATTACCTATATAGTATAACTCTACCTAGATATAAATGGGCATTAGGAAGAGCTCTAGGCCTATATTATACTACTTACTAACTATCCTATTATTCTTAAAATAAACTAGGTTAAATAATATAACCCCGCCATTAACTAGAAAAAGAAAAAAAATAACCTTTAACTTTAAATACTGTAGAGAGACTTACCTAGGGCATAGCCTAGCCGCCTCTATTTACTCCCCAGGATATTAACCTAAAAAACTCCTTATTACCCTACCTATAACTAACTACTATATAAGTGCCGCGACCTTCTACTATATAGTATATAGAAAAGGCTAAACCATTGCTATAGCTTTCTAATTATAACTATATAAGCTTAATAAAGAATAGGACTACGTCCTCTATAGTAATAGAATAGATATAGTTAACCTTTTAGAAGATAATGCCCTTATAGAACTCTACGGACTTTTACCTTTAGATTTTAAGAATTTTATAAAGCTTAAAAAAGGATTTACCAATAAGGAACTCTATAGGCTCCTCCCTAAAAAATACTATAACTTTATTAATATATACTTATAAAAGGGCGTAGATATACTTTCCCTATATTAACCTAATAACTATACTATTAATATTAAATAAGGAAAAACGCTACCCTATAAGATATTCTATTTAATATTAAAAAACAAACTTCTAGTTATTAAAAAGTATATTAACAAGCACCTTAATAAAGGATTTATTTATCCTAGTATATCCCTAGTAGCCGCCCCTATTCTCCTTACTAAAAAGTTAAAAAGAGGTATTTAATTCTGCGTTAACTATAGAGGACTTAACGCTATTATAATTAAGAACTAATACCCTATACCGTTTATACATAAAACTCTTAAGCGGCTTAGCTAAGCCAAAATCTATACTAAGCTTAATATTATCGCCGCTTTTAACCGCCTCTAAACATAGAAAGGTAATAAATAAAAAACCGTATTCGCATTGCGCTTTAGCCAATTTAAATATACTATTATGCCCTTTAGCGTATATAAAGGCCAAGGCAGCTTCTAAAGCTATATTAATAACGCTTTATAGGACTACCTTAACAACTTCTACTCTACGTACCTAGATAATATACTTATTTATAGCAACAACCCTTTTAAGTATACTAAGTATATTTAAAAGGTCCTATAGCGCCTTAGGGATATAGGACTTTATATTAATCTAAAAAAGTATAAATTCTTAGTTATAGAAATAAAATACCTTAGACTAATTGTTACTACTAAAGGTGTCTATATGGACCCTAAGAAGGTATATATAATTATAAAATAGTAAACCCTTAACTGCATTAAGGATATATAAGCCTTCCTTAGTTTCGCCAACTTTTATTAAAAATTTATATACAACTTCTTGGGTATTATAGTACTATTTATAGCAATAATATAAATAAAGGGCCTTTCCGTAAAAGGAAGAAAAATATATTTACGTTTTATTTAGACGCCTAAATATAAGAAGGCGTTTTAAGACCTTAAAAATGTGTTTACTAAAGCACCTATCCTAGCTTATTTTATACTGGAATAACAACTCTATTTTAAGACTAACTTCTTAAACCATATTAATATAGGCATTTTTTTTAAATAGGTAACAACGGTCTTCTCTACCTAGTTATATTCTACTTATTTAAGCTTATACTATAAGAATATAACTATAAGATTTATAATAAGGAACCTTTTGCAATTATATAAGCGTTTAAAGAATTCTAATTAGAACTTTTTTTAGTAGAACCTAACTAGCTAACTAAAGTCCTTATAGACTATTATAACCTTAAGTATTTTATAACTATAAAATAGCTAAACTAACGCCAAGCACATTAGAACAAGTTTCTCTCTAGTTTTAACTTTAAAATTGTATATAGACTAGGAGTATAAGGTACTAAGCCTAATAGCTTAATACGCCGCTCGCAAGACCTTCCTTAGGTTTAAAATAACCTCTATAATTAGTTCTAATAATAAATAATTCTAAAAGCACAAAATCTGGCCCTAGGTATACTATCTATAATAGAACTAACTATACCTTAGCTTTATACTATAGAACTAAAGTTACCTTCTAAAATTAATAAGCTTATTACTGTGGTATATAACATCTCTATTAACCTATTACTATATTAGCTTATTACCATAAAGACCGCTAGCGCCCGTATACTACCTACTAACCTCTAAAGCTTAGGCTAGATTAATATGGCGGCCTTAAAAGTAAAAGAGAACAGGCTCTATTATAGAGGCCGCCTATTTATCCCTAACTTAGAAAATCTATAATAGCAACTAATCTAAATGGCCTATAACCTCTAATTAAGCGGCTACCCAGGCAAAGGAGAAACCTATAAGCTTCTTAGCTAATACTACTTCTGGCCAAAAATAATAGACTTAGTTAAACGCTTTATAGGCGCCTGCCACGGTTATAAGCGCGCTAAGGCCTTTAATATAAAATACTAAGGACTACTGCACCCCCATTGCCCCTATATAGATTTAGCCGCAGCCATATTCCTATTAAGCTCTTTAGCAATTCTCTTAAGTCTCTACAATAGCTGTAAGTTAGTAGCAGGGTAGGTAAATTACTATATAATTTTGAAAAGGACAGAAGCCCGCCGCAGGCGCGAGAAATAAGCTAGATTTCTCGTTGTCCTACACGACGATATTAGCCATTCGCCCCTTCATACAAGATAAGGCCAGTGGGTCTTTCGTCCGTAATTGTTACTTGAAAGAGTAGCAGTTTCTGCGCCCAAATCGTCCTTTTCAAATTCGCGATATTGCCGTGGAACGTTCGAGATCTTTCTATCTCCAATATTTGCCACTCATTATGTATAGTTATACAGAAACCACGCCACGTGATGCCCCCGGTTCAGTCTACGGCCCGCAAGTATTATGAAAGGTATTAGGGAGAACTAGAGATATGAACTGTAATGCTCTGGTGATTTAGAATATAATATTATTAAGATCCTACACATTAGTGAAACTACCTCCGCCCCTTCCATAATATAGGCCATACAGGATCCTCCCGAACGTCCTAGGAACCTCGAAGCTCCGCCGATTCCCTTCCACTTGCTACTGCCGTTGAATGACGCGGCCCGATAAGGAAGGAGAAGGACTCCCGGCGAACCGAAGTTTCGAACCTCAAGACTCTGTCATTGATGGTGGGCTGGCTGCAACATCGTGCTCTGTACACTAAGATCCGGCCTCACCTTCCTATGATCCTCCTCTGGCTCCATGTTGTGCACCTTGTTCTTTGAACACCTTCAGACAATCTATATAGAGCTGTCCTTTCTTATCCTTTATGTTCACTTTCGCGTGATGCTTTTTTAACAGGGTAATCATGTCCGTATGTCCTCTTGATGCAGCCCAATGAAGAGCTGTCTCACCCTCCGAATTCTGAGTATTCGGGTCCGCTCTCGCTTCCAATAAGCAGCCCGCTACATCAGTATGGTTGAACGACGCAGCCCACATCAACGGAGTCCGTCCTTCCGTGTCACAAACGTTCGGGTTCGCCCTCCACAAAAGAAGTAACTCAATAACGTCCTCGTGGCCATAACGTGCTGCCCAAGAAATAGGGGTGCGATCTTGATCCTCCCGACAGTTGGGTTCCAGGCCGAGCTTCAAAAGAATCTCAGCAACGGTTGCATGACCGCGAATGGCTGCCCAATGAAGAAATGACCGTGTCCCGCCGCCCCGATGAAAGGGATTGGCACCATGATTTAGCAGCAGATCAACAATCGCAACGTGGCCATATGCCACGGCCCAGGAGAGGGCAGAAGCGCCTCTGAGTTCACAACTGTTGATCTCCACATCTTCCTCAAGCAGTCTTTCCACGACATGGAAGTGGTTATTCTGCGCTGCCCAATGCAGTGCAGTCCGCCCAGATGATTCGCGCCGGCGCGGATCTGCCCCTTGATTCAATAACAAGTCGACTACTCCATCGTGGCCGTATCTCGATGCCCAGCGGAGAGCAGACCTCTTTAATCGGTCGTAACCATGAATGTTCGCTCCCTTCTCAATCAGAAAACGAACAACGTCTTCGTGTCCGCGCCCGCATGCCCAATGGAGAGGCATAGTGTCCTCGTCACATCGGTCGTTGACATCTGAGCCTTTGTCGAGAAGGAGCTTAACGCATGGCAGGTGTCCCTTGCCCGCAGCCCAGTGGATCGCCTTTAGACCGTCGAAATCACCAGCGCTCACATCAGCCGCGTGTGCAATGAGTAGCGTAGCGGCCGGCTCGTTCCCAGCAATAACTGCTCGATGCAGCGCCGTCATCTGCTGCTTGTCTCTAGCGTTCACATCTGCCCCATTTTCTATCAGGCGACGTAAAACCTTGAGGCATCCGCTCTTTCCAGCATAATGGAGCGGCGCTCCCTCAAAGAAAGTCCGACTATTTGGATCGGCTTTAAAGTGAAAAAGTACTTGAACCACAGAGTCTTGCAAGTCTTCCTCAGACTCTGAAGAGACGGCGATGCTAAGCGCAGTCTCGTCCTTCTGGGATCGGGACTCCACTTCAGCTCCAGCAATTAGCAGCACTTCAAGCGCTGTGCTGTTGCCACTTCTTGCAGCATAGTGAAAGAGACGGTTCTTGACGGTTTGCACGGTTTCTTGAGGCAGTTTTTCGATGGGTGGAGGGACATCGATGTGGGAGGAGCGTGTCATCCAAGCTTCTAAAAGATGTCCAATTGGCTTGCCGATTAACGCTTTGGTCAACTGAGCTACGTCCTCCGGTAAAACACCCGCTTTATCCAGATGGTGGTCCATGTATTCCAAGGCGTAAGGTAGGAACGGCAGGTCGTTTATGTAATCGACAAAGGGGGCAAATTTTTGCTCGGTCCACGTCTCAGGGGATGCCGGAAACTCGCTCAGGAGGTCCGAGTTGTTGGCGAAGAAGAGCAGATATCTAACACAGACGAGTCCCAGGGTACGGTGACCCTCCGTCGTATCCCGACTGCGTGCCAAGTTTGAGTTTGCAACTACATGAGCACGATCGATGAGGAAAAACTCTCTAGCTGACTGGTGTAGTAATTGGACTAATTTCATCAGAGTTGGCCGAGGTTACAAGATCGTTTATTGGGCACGGCTACTAACCTTGTGAGGGGTTTTGTCCTTGGATTTCGATGAAGTTTCCTCCACACCTGACAATCCAAGTCTCAAGACTGTCGTTGCGCTCTGCAAATAGGTCAAAGCTCTCCAAGTTTGGCTCTTGTTCATCCGGAATGGTGAGGGCATCGCGGAATTCCGCAACCGAGAGAGGGCGATATGTAAATAGCACAAGCTGAAACATGCGTATCCCGTCCACGATACGATCTGGTGTATTCGAATCCGATACACGTTGAAGCAAACATTCATAAAGCCCTTCTAACTCCCTTGGGAGACTGTGCAGAAACTTCCGAAACGCAGCCCCGCTGTGCTTCTTCTCTCCTTCATAGTATCTCCGAACCTCATCGCGAACCAACTTTACCCAAAGGAAGACATTATCTGCGTTTCTGACAATGTGATTGTGGTACTCCTCGATGGCGGCAGGTTTGAGTTCAAGACCAGAGTTTAGGAACGACCGGGTATAGATTGAAATGTCGGGATCATTTTTCTGCTGTAAGGTAATTTTCGGGTAACCTTGCAGCACCTCTTTGAATTTGGGCTCGCTCCGACTAGTGACGAGAATCTTCATCATCAGTTTTCTAGGGGACTTGAATTCTTGGAGAAGTTTGGCGGTCTTCCCGTAATCTGAAGATTCATCGAGGCCGTCAATGACGACGTACACCTTCTCGCAAATAGGATGACGTTTGAGGGTGCGGAGGACTTCCCCAAGGGATTCGAGCTGCCAACCTGATGTCCTCAATTCACTGCGGTGCTTGCGAAATTCTCGTTGGAAATGGTAGAAGAAGGATGGATTCTGGTTGAGAATGTCGTAGAGCACAGACTGTAGCATAGTGCGGTGGCTGTTCTGGAAGTCGGAATCTCCAGTGTCGAAAAAGTACGTGGCCAGTACATCTTGTTTCGCTATTCTCCGAGTGTCCCGGAGGCTTTGGATGACAAATTTGGCGAGGACGCTTTTCCCGCTGGCTGGCTTGCCCTCAACGTACAAGAAACTGGAGACTTCTGAGTTTGCCCAACGTTTATAATGTTCTTCCTTCCAAAACCATTCAAGTGTTTTCTCGTGCCTATGATCGATCTTCTCATGTCGGGCGTTTTTGATACGGAGAGTACTCAGACATTCTACCCGCAGGTGGTCAGTTAACGGCAGACTTCAAGAAATATTGTCTCTCTACCTTTTCGTTCTTTGTCATGCTCGATACATGGTAAGTCTCCTAGCAATCCTTTCAGATCAGATCGTGGCTCACTGGTGTATAACACCTTCAAGCTGTGACATTTCCCATTTAGCCATTCACATATATCGCGAACTATTTTGGTGAAACGACCGGTTTCAAAACCCAGTGGAAGATGGTGAAGGTCCTCTAGAACAAGTACAAGTATCTCTGACTGAAGTTCCCCAGCCAATGTAGTCTTGATGGCTTCGGAAAGCCTGCTTCCTAGTGCCTCGAGTATGCTCGAGATCCAATTTGTAATATCGGGTAAGTGGTCCTTGTTTGCATCCAGGTCAACAAGATTGGAACCAGTGTCGATGATGGCCTGTAAAAAGTCTCTTTCGAGCCCCTTTCGATGCACCGGATTTGGAAGGCGCTGCCACGCCACTTGATGAAACAGATGGAGGATAAATGAGGGCAGAGCTGACTTTCCTTTTCTGGCCGTGCAAGGAAAGTGTACAACGAGCGGCTGAGTTCTGTCTGAATATTCGGTAGCTAGCATCTTCTCCATTGAGGCACATAGTCGAGAGAGACCGCAGCTCATAGGCGCTGAAACCCAAAGAATCTGGGTCCCTCCGCCAGACAACCAGTCCCGAAAGTCTAAATCGTGTAAGATCCACAAGAAAGCGGGGTCATTGTTATTGATGGGGGCAGGCGAAGCTGGAGACAAATGGTCCAATTGCTGAGGCAACGCCCTAAGTAGCTGAGAAGAATCCGCCTTGTTGAGCGCTGATGTGAGGATGCTCTTTTTTTTTGTATCGCTCTCTGCTGGAGATATGTGAACTTGGAGCTCTTCTCGACTTTTGCGACGGGTAACATACCAACACAGGCCAATCTAGGATGGTCAAGCGCTTTCTTCTGAGCACCATTCACGCACTCCCATAAGCACTTGACAATTGCCCTGTAGCCAGCAGTAGCGCCCTCAGAAAACCTCACCATCGTCGAGTGATCTGCGTCGATGCCTATCTTGTTACTGCTCTCGCCTCCAGGCGTTAAATAAGTAGCCGAATACTCAGATACCCATAGCACTGGATCATCAGTGATCCAACGCGGACCGCTGTTAGACTGTGGTGTAACTTAGAGTATTGTATAACAAAAGCTAGGGTGAGCCTTACTTGGATAGAAGGGCTAGTCCTGCTCGCATAGAATGACACTACTCTACACTTTTTAGGCCGGACGAACTGTTTTTCGAAAGTGTCGACAAGCCCCGATAAGGATTGGGAATCAGTTGCCAGGCTAGAAATTGTGTCGGTTTGTTGTCTGACCCCTTGGAAGCCACGCTTCTCCAGTCCATTGCAAGGCACATCGAATAGGAAAACTGCGGTGCAGGACTCCGCGATAGTACGGTCCGCATCCAGCAATGCCTGCAGATGGCGTTAAGGATGCGGAATGGCAAAAGGATGTCAAGGCTGTGTTACCTGTAGTATGACTAAGCCGCCGAGGGAGTGGCCGAGGAAAATGATTGGATGAAAAGTCCGCTGGATTGCTAGGTTCACAAGTGTATACTCTGGAGAAGGTTTGCAGACGTACAGAGTTTAATGACTTCCGTAAAGATTCCACCCCAAGCAGAAGGCTACTAGCGTAATCGGATATGGTGCTCATAAAACCATCATTCAACTTCGCGTCATATCCAAATGTTGACACTCGAACATTTTCGATACCCTCATCACGCAGGAAGTCATCGATCCACATATTGCCGTTTCTCGCTTTCCATGATCTATATGCGTGTCCTCCTGGCCAGGTAACCGCGATGATACTGACAAATATGAGCAATCGTCATCAACGAATAGATTCTATGACACTTACTCGACTTCTACAGAATCCAGAGATGAAGCTATCGACTGAGGTAGTGGAGTGAACAACGGAGTGATCCCCTTGAAATGAGTGTCTATGACCAGTGGGTTGCTAAACGAACTTTCCTCCGGCTCGAAGATGTTTTCTTCTTCATCTCCCATCTTTGATAAGTCTAATGGTTGCACCCGAAACTCAACAACGGCAACCTGGGTTTTCGTGTCAAACGGTGTAAGACGAAGTTTAATCACGTTTTCCAAATGTCTCTTCGGACGAGAAGGGGCCGCGAGACTTTCAAGATAGTCCGCGAGGACGTCTTTCGTCACAGTCATTTTGACATTTTGGATGCGATAAGTCCTGGAAGACTCCGAGGATGCAAGGTCAGATGAATGAGATGCGTGGTGCATTCTCGGCACGGTCCCTGGACAGCTAGACTGTAGAGTCTTAGGCCGGCCAGCCCCGTTGCCGCCGCCTCGAACATTAAAGCTCTGCCGGCTGTACTCAGACTTCTTGCTGCGAGGTCGCTCATTCTTCACAGCCGACGCCTGTCCCTTGTTCTTTTTGCAGTTTTTCTTCCGGGTAACTGTGGTGAACCCATCACTGCCCTCCTCAGGATCATCAGCTTGTTCAACTGGGACTGAAATGGGAGACGCCGAAGAAGAGCGAACGTGTGAGGCAACCGGCAAACGCGGGGGCGATGGGCCAGGCGGATTCGTGGACTGTGCAACTTCTGGTCCTGCATAAACCTAAAGTAAGCTATTACATCCAGGACAGTCCGAAAAATCAGAGCACTTTGAGGGCAGAGTTGCCAACAATCAAGCGATTTGGCCGATTTGATTTGATTTGATTGCTTAATCAGCAAATCAAATAAACAAATTAAAGCTCTAGAAAATATCAAATTAAACAAATCTAAAGCCCTAGATTTGTTTAATTTGTTTGCCATTTTATATAGTGCTAAGGTAGGTAAGAAAAGGTGGTGATATCAGTCCTGGTGTTGACTTTTGGGGCACCCCAGAGCGGAACAACAATCCCCCTCTATTAAAATTATCCCTAATTGACATCCTCAACAACCACCTCTCTATAAGATTATTACTAAAAGCCTTATTATTGGTAAAATTTAACCTCAGCCCTTCTTCTAGTATGACCGGCGACCTTACCGAAGATAATCTGCGCGCGATTGCAACGCCTACTAGTACCATCACCCTTAGTGTCGCGCCCTTAGTCTTCTCCGCTCCAGTAGACCTGGATGACATACCTAATAACGGCACGTATTTTAACGGGATTAACTTCTAACACCTTCGCGACTTCCAAAAGCCTTCTTCTAATCTTTAAGGCAAGCCTAGTTGGATCTAGAAGTACAGCTATTAAATTCAGCACCGTCAAACAAAGCAGGAATATTTTCTCTGCCGATACTGTTATTTGCACCGTATATTAACTGGCCTCTATCAAACCACTTTTGCCATAAGCAGTGCAATCAATTACTTAAAGAAGGATACAATTGGGCACGGGTATACTAAAGAAGGACCTATTATTGCTGCTTAATTAATTACAAAGAAACGAAAACTAATTAAGATACTACAGTCCTTATATAACATTCCTCAGGCGATCGCGAATGATATTATCGGCAGCTTTAATATAAAGAAGTTTAGGAACGCGGTAATTAACTAGATCACCAAAAGCAATCAAGCACTACGAGAAATAGAGAATCCTGCCTTCCAAACAATAATCGGCGCTGCTAGCAAAGAAGCCCTTACCGTGCTTTAGAAGTCCCGTACCTCAATACATAATCACATCCTTGCCGACTTTAAAGCCTTCCTTCCTGCTGTTTGAATAAAACTCCAAGGTGCTATAACAAAAATACACTTATTGTTTAATAGCTGGACAACTCAGAACAATTGCTACGCCCTTACTGGCGTGTATACATACTATCTAGATAAGAACGGCCGTGTAGTGGATTATATACTAGCCCTCCCAGAACAGCTTAGCAAGCACTCTGGCATTAATTACGCAGCAGTAATAAACAATATCCTAAAGCAATTTAGTATAACAAGTAAACGCCTAGGCTTCTTTATTACTGATAACGCCTTAAATAACGATACTGCTATATAAGAGCTTTCTACCACGTACGAGTTTAATAAGAAGTCTAAACGGATCCAGTGTTCCGGCCATATACTTAATCGCGTGGCACAATCAATTTTATTTAGTAAGGATAAGAAGGCCTTTAAAAATAATCAAGAGAACTTACTAGTAAGTAAATATTAACCTCTATTACCTAAATAACCTTACTGACACTTCCTACAGGATGAAGAGCGGTTCCTTAAGGAGTGGCGCTAGGAGGGTCCTTTAGGCACTCTATGCAATCTCATACACGCCATTAATACTCCTTAGCTCCATCAACTATTCGAACAGTATTAAGCTAAGGATAATAAACAGCTACCAGTCAAAGGCTTTACTCCCAAGCAGTTAATTAAGCTAGTAAAAACGCGGTGGAATAGTTATCTTAATACCTTTATTTAAGCGGTAGAACTTCGTTAGCCGCTTAATTCAATCGCCCACTATATAATTAATAAATATAACACTAAAGCCGCATCAGCTTGGGTATAAAATAAACCTCTCCCTTCCTCACGGAGCTTTATATTAAACGGCGGTTTAAACAATTATGATTAGAGCGTCATTAACAGTTATATCATAATCCTTCAACCGCTTAAGGAGGCTACAAAGCTGCTAGAAGGCCGTGGTAAATCGGGCAGAAATAGAGCTATTTAGAAGGTTCTTCCAACGCTTAAATAGCTACTCAAACTGTTTAAAGAAATAAAGGATCGTGTAAGGGAAGCTCTAGTTAAGGATCACGAATACCAGGAGGCCTTAGAGGATCACTATCAAACTAATATAAATAGTGGCTGGCTAAAGCTTCAAAAGTACTATAAGCTACTTAACAAAACGCCAGTATATTATACTGCAGTTATCCTTCATCCTTACCTCAAAAACTACTGCAAGAACGCCTAGGTTAAACACCCCAAATAGCTAGAGCAGAATAAGAATCGGTTCTTAAAGCTTTAGTAGCAGTATAAGCAGCGGCCCTTACCGCAATCAACACCTTATACTCCCGCGGAACCTCTCCTTCCTATACACGCGCGTTCTAGTAGGGACGATTATATCAAGGCTATTACTGCGGGTACTTAATCAACACGCAATCTTCCTAGCGATAAATATAAGAGGTGGAAGCTTCTTAATTAACTTAATAGCAGCCACCCGCTTGCAAATAGCCCTATTAAGTACTGGCTACGTTATCGCACTGAGTTTCCTCGCCTTAGCTAGCTGGCGCTCGATATCCTTACTATACCAGCTACCAGCTGCGATTATAAGAGGATGTTCAGTGAACTTAGTAATATAATATCATCGCGCCGCTCAAAGTTAAAGCCAGCAATAATAGTAGCGCTTTAATTATGCCAAAGCTTTAATCGTCTTGGCCTTCAAAAGCGCGCCTAATTAAGTGGTAAGATTACCTTATTCTTAGTAAAGTTATAGTAACGATTTAACGTTTAGTAGTATTATCTAAAGCACCTCCTCCCTCCTCCGCATCTATCATTTCAACGCCTAGCCAATTACGAGCGTTATCGCCTTAGTCCCTTTAACCACCTCCAAACGATCGGGCGACCTTATATTAATACTGGTAATAATATTGGGCAGGAGGGCGATTAGGGAGAGACAATTTGGGCAGAATTCAGGGCGCCTGGATAAGGCTATATTAAACTCCACCATACCAAGACTTCAATATACTAGATAGCAAATCAAACATAAATCAAATCAAACAAATTGGGCCTCTAATTACATAACAAATCAAATAAATTAAATCAGGTGCTAAAAAACCTCAAATCAAACAAACCGAAGGCCTTATATTTGTTTGATTTGTTTATTGGCTACTCTGGGTGCCATATACGCTTATATGGAATGGATCCCAGCAATACTGTGCTACCTTAGACTTGCGGAAAACTAGTAATAGAAGTGTTACTAAGTACTAGGAGATACTAAGTTGCGTCCATTATATAGAATAACTACGTTTACGAAGATTTGGTTAAGTACTTTAGGTCAGAAGTGTTACTAAACCTAAGGTCCCAAGTTAACGTCCGAAACGTATTAAACAATATCTCAAATTACCTACCTCTTAACAGCAAACCTATAAGATTCTATAAAACTGAAAACCCTACCTACCTTTAACCTATTATGGCGTTAACCTACCTAAAGAAGTACAAAGAAGACATTAACCCAAAGACATGGAATAAAGACATTAACCCTATAAACGCTGAGCAAAAGGACCTGAACGGATTCTTATTATACCACATAGTACACTACACAGACAGTGAATACAACGACACTATGCTATGGTATTATATAAAGGAGGACTTCGTTAGATGGACAAAGGAAATATAGGCTCTTGCGAACAAGCTTATTATATAAGACTTCCGTAACTTCCTTTGGGAGAATGGAGTGTTTGTCCCTATGGATGGAAGCGCTATTAGAGACAATATTCAAGAGCAAGTCATTGATGCAAAAGAAGAGCATAAATGGACTCCACAGGAGATTGAGCACCAACTACGCACTATGAGGAAGCTTAACTCACGATAGAATCCAAATAATACACTACTAAAGTAAATACAAGACCCCCCTGCTTCGCGAGCTAACAGCCTTTAGACTCTACTAACTAGACCTACATCCCTATTATAACCTACAATGTAACTCCCTCTTCTATCTCAATCTTAAATCAAAAGCACTTTAAAATTGCTTATAGAACTTGCGAAGCTCTATTCAGATCAAGAAAATAAATTCGGCGGGGAATTATATAATATTCTTAATTCAAAACTGTGTATCTTCTACGACTATTGCTAAAAGATAGGAATAGAGTCTGATTAATACTATAATGCCTATTCTATTATGCTTAGGGGCCGAGCTAGCACCTTCTATTATAATTGTTTGGCAGGAAAAGGATACGATTTCAACCGCATAATATATAAGTCAAGGTGCCACTTTGAAACAGAAAAGAATAAGCAACAGTATATATTAGAGTAGAGAGAGACTACCTTCCTAAGGATTATTACTACAAACCCAGGTGTTTCTCGGCTTAATTGTCTTCAAAAGCTCTTTAATTAACTTTAGATAATTTAGCGTGGTTTATCCAAATTATATCAAGAGGACTTCAGCCTACGCAATTAAGTTATTAGCGTATACTAAGGTATTAAAGAATGCAACCTTACCCTCTTTAATCCTGTAAATACTTACAAAGGAATATGTGCTCAATTAAGATCCTCTATTGGCACCACTCTGCGCTCTTAAGAAGTATAGCAATTTAACGCCCAACCCTAACCTACTTCAATTGACCCGACCGACTAATATAATTATAACTGGACTGATCAAACATATAGTGGCTAGGGTAGGGGATACGGCAGAGGGTACAATTAACATCAACTATAAAGCAATTGTGGAGGTCCTTGTGGAGGTTTATCTCAAAACAATTAATAGAAGAAATGCTATGTTTGTAAGAAGCCAAATTGCTAGTTAACTAGGCACCCTCTTAATAGACAAAAGGAGGTATATAATAAGTTTCGCCAGAGTGCACGAAATATCGGAAATTATAAGGTTACTATAGCCTACTTCCAAAGCTTCCTGGTTTAATATAAAGGCAAAGAAGATCTTAAGGGTAAGGTTAATAAGGCCAAACAGCTCCTTATAGATATAGAAATTAAGGACTACTCTCCCAACCAATACTTCACCGAGTATGGTAAGGTAAATGGCACATAAACTATTACTGTCCTTAACAACCAATCTATGCTCCATTCTATTACAAAGTTAGATATCTTTAACGAGCCAAAAGAAAGTTCCGCATTCTCCTTTAACAATAGATACTCGGCGAACGTCTTTTATGGTATTATGCCAGATACTAGAGCCGCAGAAGTATCTATAGTAGGAGAACCTCAAGTTTAAGCTCTTTAGTAGCTTAATAGCTCTATTCAGATTAACTAATTAACGGCAGGCTAATATACAATTCGCTTTAGCAAGGGTACTACAATCTCTCTTAGCACAATTAAGGTCTAAACTCCGTTAGGATGTATTACTTTCTATATTATTCTCATAAACACCCCGTTTCTATTCTGCATCTAAGATATGGATAAGTTAGGCGTTAAGCTTAATAACCTTAAGAATATGCTTATTTAGGGAGAGAATTGGGTGCCTATTATACGCAAGTAGGGTCACCCTTAGTTGCTCCTTTAATAGCCAGAAAGGAGCGTTGCTTAAAGCCATTTAACTAAGTTAGAGTTACGTTAACTATACTATTGCTTCAATTACCTATTAGTTCATAGATTGCTTAGGGTTCTTTAACAAGCAGGTTATAAAGTTAAGGCTAAAACAATTAAGCATCTTATAAAGTACTACTATTACTACTAAATAAACTAGAAGTCCCCTGGCCGATTCAAGTTCACCCTTAAAGATAACTACAACTTCAACTTCTGTATTATCATTAACATTATGTATCTTAGCGGCAAGCCAGTACTCTAAGTTATTAACCTCTTAACCTCCTTCTAAGCCGCACGCTTCCTAAAAGATATATTAGCTAGGAATGTATGGGATACTCTCTAATTATATTAGATTAATGTCTACCTAGGACCCCCTAATTAAGTTATTTACGACGCAGGAAGGAACTTCTTATCTATAAAGTTTCGGTAATAGGTAAGGGCAATGGAAATTGAGGTCAAGGAAGTCCCTGTTAAGGCACACAATAGTGTTAGAAAAGTAGAACGATATTACACGCTATTACGCCGAGTATATAAGATTATTTCTTTAGAACTAGAGGGCGCTAGCAAAGAGCTCACCTTATAGATAGCTATTAAGGCTGTTAATAATTCCGCTAGCCCAGATAGGCTCGTACCTACGTTACTAGTCTTTGGCGCCTACCCTTAAATAACTAACAATTCTTTACCATCTCTATCTGTTACGCAACGAGCTGAGGCTATCCGTAAGGCAATAAAGGAGGTGCGCTATATCTACGCCACATACCAGGTTAACAACACACTAAGAATAAGAAACGGTCTAAATACCTTAATTACAATAGATCTACCACTCCAATCTGAAGTACGGGTATGGTGTAAGAAAGGGGGCTGGTCAGGCCTATATACACTTATCGCCATTAAGGGTTAAACTTGCACTCTTTAAATGCCCTATGGACCCACTCAATTCCGCTTAACCGTTGTTAAGCCCTACTATAGGGACGACAGTTTTGAGCCTTTATAGGATGCTATAGAGGATACCCTAGAGGAGAACCACAATTAACGTGCTCTAGAAGGCGACTATAATTCTAATATAGTTATAGCAAATATGCCGCAACCATAACGCGGTAGAGGTCGTCCGAAAGGATTACAAAATCACCAACATCTTATTAATTTCAAAGAGCAATTCGTTGCCGCTATTAAGAGTAGAGTTAAGTTGTTAATAGCCTTTATAACAGCTAAAGAGAAGGCGGACTTTAAGCTCGTAAAACAACTTTAAAAGGAAGGCCGTATTATAACTTTAGGAGCCCCTTTCCAAGTATCTAACAAGCAGGAGATTAACGGTCTTATTATAAAAGGAGTCTTTAAATTTAAGAAATATAACCCTACTAAGTTTAATGGAGTTCGTATCTTTAAGTTAAGAATAGTTAATAAGATTAAAGGCAAAGCTACTAACACCCTATTTAAGAAGTCAAGACTGGTCATTTAAGGTTATAATAATAACGGTAAGGAAGTAATTCTTACGCAATCCCCTATAATTTAACAAGCTAGTCAGCGAGTTATTATTACGCTAGCTCCCTCCCTAATAAAGAATAGAATAGCGGTTTATTTAAGAGATATTACTTAGGCCTATACCCAATCAGAGACGCGCCTTTAGCGCTTAATACTGGCATACCTTCTAGAGCAAATTCGCTACTAATATCCCAAAGATACGATTATAGTTGTACTTAAGCCATTATATGGAATCGCAGAGGCAGGAACTTATTAATAGGCTACTTATAGCAAGCACTATAAAGAGAAGCTCTTAATAACTACTTCTATATTTAATCCCTGCTTCCTTATTACAACTACAGGAACTCTATTTGGAATTATTAATATGCAAACTAATAATATAATTATCTTAGGAGACGACCAATTTTTAGCTCTTAAAGAAGATAAGCTAATAAAGGCAAATCTTATAGCAAAGCCAAAGGAAAAGCTTAATTTAACAACACTATTACTTTTTAATAGATGCATCCTCTCCCTAAACGAGGATTCTATTGCTTTACGCCAGAAGGGTTAAGGCAAGAAGATCGACGTTATTAACGTCAACTCTCTAAAATAAGAATACGTGGAGTAACGCGCTTGTAAAGCTTATGTTGCTTCTATCTATTAACCTAAGGCTTTATTCAATCTCTCTATTGCCGCCTAACACTAGGAACCAACTAAGGATAACGTCCTTGCCCTAAATAAGCGTCTCTCCTGGCAAATAAACCATCTCGATTGGGGACTACTCTATATGCCTATTAGTCTTCCCACTGCTAAGCTCTTTGTATTTATTAATAGATCGTTTACAAATAATAAAGATTTTAGCTCCTAGTTAGGATATAAGATTATTATTGTAAACGAATCTACTAAAGAGAATGACTTTATGATCTACGGCAATCTTATCTATTAGAGCTTAACCAAGAGTAAGTGCGTTACTTAAAGCGTTCTAGCGTTAGAGATATATGGAATGGTTAGCGGAGTTAATATGGCAATTACAATTGGAACTACCCTAAAAATAATTATAGATTAACTTAAACTTCCCGCTATCCCTATAATCGTGTGTACCGACTTATATTCCCTCTATAAGTGTTTAGTTAAGCTTAGTACCACAAAGGAGAAGCGCCTTATAATTGATATTATAGCACTTCGGTAATCTTATAAACGGCAAGAACTCTTTAAGATTTAATGGATTAATGGCCAAGATAACCTAATAGATGCAATAACAAAGGCAAACCTAAATAAGGCTCTAGAAACGTTTGTTAATATAAACGTTCTCTATATACAAGTTAAAGGTTGGGTTAAAAGGGAGTAGAATTTCACTGCAACTGTCCACTAAATTCCACCGCAACTGTCCACCAAGTTCTACTGTAACTGTCCACTAAGTTCTACTGCAATCTACGGATACTGGTTTCAGCTAGCCAATTAGGATTTTCCATGCCCAGTATGGAAAATCGCTATTAGCTCGCTTACGCTTAGCGCCTTAGCGCCCTTAATATAATATCTACCCTAACTCCAAACAACTAATTAGGATTTTCCATCCCTGGGATAGAAAATCGCCATTGGTTTGCTTACCACTAGCGCCTTAGCAGCCCTCGTGATATGTCTACCTACTACTCCCTAATAATTATTCTTCTTCTTCTTTTTCTTAGCTTAGTATCTTTATTAGATAACAATCCGCAAGTTTTAGTTTAAAAGCATTTATGCAAGCCGTCACATATTGCAATGGCAATAGTAGGTAAGGAGGATTGATACTTATTACGCTAGTCAAGCGGTATTTTATATATAGATGGCAACCACAAAAGAAGAGTTGCTAGTGTTGGGAATATATCACGTGTGGTTATGTGTGGCCGCGGCACTAGCGTGGCGAGGAGCCTTAGGCTCCTCGCCCTCCTCTATTCTAGATTAAAAAAAAGTATATTAACCAACATCACTGTAACCCTACTTGAGTAGTCGTTATTGGTGAGTCACCCTGTGTGACCAACAGCAATATTAATAACAATATTTTTAAAAATAATAATATATCTTTTTACTATAATAGTTATAATATTTCCCATAACTGCAATATTTATATTTATATAAAAAATTTTAAAATTTTAAAATTGGGTATTAAGCAATTAAGATAAGCGGGAAGCCTCTCGCAGAGGCTCTAAATTGTCAATTGGTAGTGTTCCTGACGATTTACCAACCGTGTACTGATTTCCTAACTAGGCCTAGCACCCGCCTGCCTGCCTGCCCGCCTGCCTGCCTGCCTACCTACCTACCTACCTGCCTGCCTGCCTGCCTGCCTGCCTGCCTGCCTGCCTGCCTGCCTGCCTGCCTGCCTACCTGCCTGCCTGCCTGCCTGTGCCTACCTGTCTGTGCCTACCTGTCTGTTACTACCGTCTGTGCCTATCGTCTGTATCTGTCTTTGGTATCTAATTTAATTTAGGGGAGAGGTTGGCCCGATTAAAGGTTCCAATTAATTCGATTAATTGATTGATTGTATTGATTCGAATTATTCTCTATAGGCGTTAGCTGGCTGTATATTCGAACGGTGGTTGTCTAGGGTACCTCCCTAGGAAGTCTTGATTCCATTTGATTTGGTGGTAGGCTGATATTGAGGCTCTGGTTCAATTCGATCGATTGATTGAATCGTTCGTAGTGTTCGCTGGCTGGTTGTTCGAACGGTCGTTGTCTGGTTCTGGTAACAGTTATCTGGTTCTACGACGGTCGTCTGGTTCTACAACGGCCGTCTGGTTTTACGACGGCCGTCTGCTTCTGGCGACGGTCGTCTGCTTCTGGCGACGGTCGTCTGCTTCTGGCGACGGTTGTCTGCTTCTGGCGACGGTCGTCTGCTTCTGATTATAGTCCTCTGGCTACCGTTCTGGTGACTCCCTAAGTAGGGAGGATGTAAGGAAGGGTAAAGGTGGCATTTAGGTGTATAAGGGGTATGTAAAGGCACGTGTAGAGGCTGTCGGGAATATAGCGGGGACTTGATGGTACTTACAGTACCTTGTCAAAAGTCTCCGTGCTAAGCGCATTTTCAAGATAAAATCTATACTAAATTATTATATAACAACTACATTATTAATTTTAAAGCTTTAAAAAATATCTAAAATTCATAATATATATAAGCCTTAGCTATTATAACAATTTTTTAAAATTTAAAACCTATAACTCTTTTAGAAATCCTACTAATTCTCTTTTATAATCTATAATATTTAATATATATTTTCTATTACTATATATTAAAATTCTTTTAAAATTCTTTTAATATCTTGTAAAGATTTATATTTATTACAACTCTTTTTATTTAAATTCTTATTTTAAAAGCGTAAAAGTTTATTATAAGATTATAAAGTTTAAAATTTTTATTTTATATTAAAAATTGTACTTTTTTTTTTAACCTTTTCAACTTTATAACCTTATAATAATTTTTTACATTTTTTAAATAAAAATTTAAATAACAAGATTTTTAGTAAAGGTAAATGTTTATAGTATATTAAATTTTTAAGAAATATTTTTAATATTGAGTAATAGAAAATATATGCTAAATATAGTGAGTTTTAGTAAGATATCAGTATAACACACAGGCTTTTAACAAGGGACTATAAATGCTAAACTCTAAAAAAAATTCGCAATTGCTCAAACATATATCTGCGAAGAGCTTCCGATATTTTTTAAAGCTCTAGAATTAATTGCGTGGTTATTGCATAGCAATTTAGCAGGAAATGTCATTTTTTAGGTAGCCTTGGCACGGACACTTTTGACAAGGGACTGTAGGACGATTTATAATTGGGAAAATCAAAGTCCTGCTAAGAGCCTACTAGGAAGCCTGCTAGGAGCCTACCAGGAGGCCTTTAGGATTTTAATACCCTAATAGCAATAAATGCAATAATACTAACAATATTTATTTTACAGCCATAAGCTAGCGTAATGCTCTGGGGGGTTGGCTAATATGGCCAAAAGCTGGTCCTGGGCCCTAGGGGGTTGGCTAATATGACGGAAAGCTAGCCCTAGGCCCCAAAAATACTTTTAGCGAAACTAAATTTCCTACACTACTTCCCGTTTTCCTGACGAGTCCTACTATTTAATAGTCTAGCTTATAGCTAGGCCGTTCTATTTTCTAGTTCTTTATTATAACCTAGACTATATCGCCTATAGTAAAGTTAGGCTCGCGCCTATACTTATTTACCTACTATTCTATTAATTTTTAAGCCTTTTCTAGTTTATATAGGCTACTTTCCAGGCTTCCTTATAAGATAGTTTTTCGCGTATAGTTTATAGCCCTCCCGTTTTTTTCTAGTTAAAGCTTATATAGAGTAAGTACCCCATTTCTAGCTAGATAGATATAAATCCTATAGTGTTACGGACGCTTTAAGTACAATGTTACAACTACTTAGAGAGGAGTTGGAGGAAGCTAGTTGGTTAATATAGGTACGGTCCAGGATGGATCCGGTGGAACTATATGACGAGGAATAGTAGCTGAGGTCATGTAGTGTAATCTGTGTGATCTGTGTAATCTATGTAATCTATACAGAGCATATAGAGCACACATACTTTACAAAGCAAAGGGATTTCTTAGGCGTATGGTTGTGTATTTAAAGGACCACAGTCCCTACCCAGATAGTTCTCTCTTTATAGTAAATCTTAGAATATAATTAGAGTTAATCTGTTGGGCAACTACTCTACCAGTTATTATTACGTTGTTAACTAGTTGTTTATGCCTATATACCCAGCCTATTAACAAACCCACTGTAGTTCTTGCTACAAGGTTCCATTACATATTTACTACTAAGGTTATAGTATTAAAACGCGAAAGAGGTCAAATAATATGCCACCTAAGGGAGCACTAGTTGTGATGCCATTAACGGCAGTAACTACCTTAGGATTAGGAGACACTAGTATAGCAGATATGGACTTATAGTTAATTATGAGAGGTTAGTTATAGGAAATAGTTAATTACTTATTAGATAATAATAGGATACTTAAGGAACGCATTAACGGAATTAGCGTAGTAAAGGTTAAGTTACCGTTAATTAAACAATTCTTAGGAGAAAGGTTAAAACTTAAGGGGTTCCTTATGCAAATGCACTTTAAGGTTATATAGGAAGGAGTAAAGTTAGTAACAGCTATAGACTAGGTAGCGTATACAGGACTATTCCTAATAGGAAGGGCATTAGAATAGTTTAAACCTTATCTTATAGAAATATAAGCTAGCGGTATAACAACTACTAACCAAGATATATAATTTATGTTTACTAGTTAGAACGGGTTCGTGGAAAGACTAATATAGATATTTAGAAACCTGGAAGCGTTAACTATAGCAGAATAGAAGCTTTAAGGTTTAGTACAACGGTCTTTAGTAATTAAGTATATAACATAGTTTTAGACACTAGTAATGCAGGTTAAGTGGAATAATAAGGCGCTTATGGCACAGTATAAATAAGGACTTAAGGCTAAAGTTTAGGATGCAATTATTCTAATGGAAGATGCGGAAAGTCTATAAGACTTAATAGATTAGTTAATAAAGATTAATAATAGGATCTATTAAAGGGAATAAGCTAAGAAAGGGTAAAATAGAGTTCTATAGTTATATAAGGCGCAGAGTACGTAATAATAGACATAAAGTTAAAAACTATAGAATAGTGCAGAGCTAATGGACCTAAGCAGTACTAAAGAATCTAAGAGGTAGATAAAGAAATTATGGAAACCTAGAGGTTAAGGATTAAGTGATTATAGGACTAAAAAGCAGAGGCTAAACCAGGGATCTTAGCAGTAGAAGACGTTTAGGCAGACTCTATAACAAGAAAAATGGTTTAAAGATAGAGCTTATATAAATTATAGAAAATAAGGTTATTTTACTAAAGACTATAGAGGTGGTTAGAGTAACTATATGGTAAAGGGCACTAGGTTGTTAGAGTATAATAACGTAAATATAGGGATGTTGCGCGGGACCAAGGAGTGTTTAATCAGATACTTCGCGTTTTGTTATAATAACGCATGCTAAGTTTATAAGGACGCTAAGTACAGCGCAAGCTATTAGCTATAAGAGCCAGAGTTAAAAGGACTTAAAGGAACTAGAGAGTTAGATAAAGAATAAGATTAACTCTATAAGCTAGATTAAGATGTCACAACAATATATAGATAAAGATTAATAATAATAACAATAGAGTTAGAATACTTATTAATTATTAGTAATAAGGATAAAAGGGAGGCTAACTAGGAGCACTTAAACCTTAATAACGCAATAGAAGTAGAGACTAAAACCACTACAGAACGCAGATTAATAATGGGTATTACAACACCATTAGATACAATTTCTATTACTTTATAAGACGGAAGGAGTAATATCTAAAAATAATTAAGTAAGCAGATAACTGCTAGTGCTAGCTTACCACTTATAAAAGGTAAAAGGCCATAGGTCTAAGATTCTTAAGAAGAGATAAGGAAGGCTTTAGACTTATAAGACGCAATAAGGACAGCTTAAGAACCCACAATAAACAAAAACTGATAGGAAAGGGTAGTAACTTAGTTTAGTGACAAACAAATAAGTATAGGACGCAAGTTTAAGAACTAAGAGTTTAGAGAATAAGTAAGAATATTAGTGGAAAGCCAAGATTTTAACAAACAAATAAGGACCACAGCAGTTCTAGGTAAATATAGTGTTTAGCCTAAAGATTAAAAAAGTAGTACCAAGATTAAGAAGTAAGACGACTTTAAGGATCTAGCTGTAAGACGCAGAAAACAAGAAACTATAGATAAATTTAGATAAAGAATTATTATATAGCAAGAGTAAAAGCTAGACAAAAGGTCTATAGTAGGTTATATAAGGGACAAAGCACCTATATAAAGAGTTACTAATAGGCCTAGTGCAGGGACACCTAGAGTAAAGTGGTTAGATAAACTGGAATAAGAGGAAGACCTAGACATTCCAGTAAGGTTTAAAGAAAGACATACCAAAGGATATTATAATGTAGTAATAATAAGGTACTTTCTTACAGACAAACCGTATACACTAAACCAGTTATATAAAAAATGGTATAGATAATAATATAATAATAAATAGGAAGACTTTTACATATGGCTAAACAAGAAGGTAGTTTAAGACTAACCCATTACAAAGAAACGCATAAGTTACATTAAAGGAGCATTAATTATAACGTTAAGAAACCTAAAGGAAGGATCCAGGGACTAGAGAAGCAAGTAACAAATCTTAGTACCCACAGTAGAGATACTAGTGGTTAGGTTAACTAGGTATAGGTTTAAACTTAAAAGCAAAAATAAGCTAAGAGTTAACCTAAAACATATAGCGTATTATACACTATTATAGATAGCTTATATAGATAACATATATAACATATATAGAGCACTAAAAGATAAAAACCGAAAGTACCTAGCAAGGATATATTGGGCACTAGAAGAAAAGCGGTTTAAAGATGCTAAGTATATACATAGATGGCACCTAGTAGAAGTGCAAAGCTAAGGGGACTTAATACTTTAACCAGGAAAATTCCTTATAAAAGAATGCCTAGATGGACAACAGTGGTGGGAGTGCCTAAAGAACACTTGTTTATAGCATATAGAGAAAAAAAAGTAAACTAAGTATTGGCCTAAGTTGGACTAAGTACCAGTAGGATCTAGTAGCTAATAGTTAGGAAAAGGGGAGGCCTATAGGACCAGAGGGAACCAGTGGTAGAGCCTTAGACCCTTAAAGGAATTTAAGGAAGACACCTAAATTTATAAATTAAGTGGCAAGATTAGTAGTTTAAAGCATTAATAAATAGTAGAGTAATAAGGAACTATATATTACTAAAAGCAGTAGAAAGAATGGGGTTACTATATAGACAGAAGGAATACCTATATTTACTTATAATAATTTTAGAAGATTAAATAGCCTACGGAGGAGGTATTATTAATCTTAAAATAGGACCTATTTAGTTAACTATTAAAGGGAGACCAGTTAGAATATCTTTTAATATCTTACTATTAGGAAAAAACAAGGCAATACTAGGGATGCCTTGGTTACAGAAATATAATCCAAAAGTTAATTAGGTTATAGGTCAGGTTAATATTAGAGATACTTAATAATATAAAGTGCGACAATAGACCAAGTTAGTATAGTACCACATTAAAGTGATATACAAGGAGACTAAGTAAAGCTTAAGTTATATACCAAAGAGATACTATAAGTATAGTAAAAAGTTATAGTTACCAGAAAGTAAAAAGCTGTTAGAGTATATAGTATGGGACTATAAGATAGAGTTAGAAGAGGGAATAAGTCTAAGGTTTTTTTTAATTTATAAGCTTACTAAAATAGAGTTAGTAGCGCTTAAGGAGTTTGTCTAGAAGAACTTACAAAAGGGATATATTAGACCATTATAGTCGTCAGTAGGATATCCAGTATTGTTTATTCTAAAGAAAAATGGAAAACTTAGGATGTGTATAGACTACCAGTAGTTAAACAGCATCACTAGGAAGGATAGGTATCCCTTACCCTTAATTAGTAAAATCTAAGATAGGATAGGTAATGTAAAGATCTTTATAAAGATAGATCTAAGATAGGCGTATTATTAGATTAGGATTAAGAAAGGCAATAAGTAGAAGGCAGCTTTTAGGTCAAAGGAAGGACTATACAAACTATTAGTTATATAATTTAGGCTTATAAACGCACCAGCAATGTTCTAGAAGCAAATTAATAATATATTAGGAGAACACCTTAATAAGTTTATTATAGTATATCTTAACAACATTATCATTTACTTAAAAAGTGAAAAAGAACATAGAGAATACGTCAAATGGGTCTTAAGGAGACTATAAGAAGAACAGATGCTAGTAGCAATTAAGAAATACAAGTTCTTTACAAGAAAGACCAATTTTATAGGATTTATTATTAAACTAGAAAAAATCAGCATAGACCTAAAGAAGGTAGAAGCCATAGTGAACTAGCAAGAACTAGAGAATGTTACGCAGTTAAGATTATTCCTAGGGTTTTGTAATTACTATAGAAGGTTTATAGCGCAGTGGTTAAAAAGCATTAAGCTGTTTATACAGTTAACAAAGAAAGAGGAACTGTGGGTTTAAGGTAGTAAGTAAAAGAAGCTGTTCTAAGAACTAAAGAAGCTGTTTACCTAGAAACCAATCCTTAAAATCTATTAACTAAGGTTAGAGATAGTTGTTAAGATAGATGTATTAGACTTCGCACTAGGAGTATATTTACTATAGAAGTATTAGGACGCATAGCATCCAGTAGCATATTATAGTTGGAAGATAACACTACCAGAACTAAACTATAATATCTATAACAAGGAGTTGTTAGGTATAGTTACAGTATTAAAAGAGTAGAAAGCATTCTTATAAGGCACAGAGAGACTATTTATAGTTAAAACGGACTATAAGAACCTTATAGGTTTCCTAATAATAAAGGAACTAAACCAAAAACAGGTTAAATAGGCGGAAATTCTTACAGAATACCACTTTAAAATTTAGTATACCAAGGGTACAGACAATTCACGAGCATATGCTCTAAGTAGAAAGGCTAAACTATAAAGTAACGAAAAGCCGTTAGGGGCTTTATTACAAAGAGATTAAGATGGATTAATTAGGTATAATTATCTGAGGATTACAGCAACTAAGGAAAGTTAAGTCCATAAATTACTAGAGAGTGATTAGGCCTAGAAGATCCAGGAAGCATAGGTAGAAGATTTAGACTTAGAGCAGTATAAGAATAGAGAAGCTACTTATATTCCAAGGGCAATTACAGAAGAGTTTATAAAAGAGTTTTATAAGGGAACAATATAGGGACATAATGGAGCTATAGGCTTAGTGTTAAGACTTTAAAAGGAATATATTGTTCTAGGAATTTGGGGACTAGTAAGGCAAGTTATAAAGGAGTATCTAGATTGCTAAAGAAATAAACTAACAAGGCATAAGCTATACGGAGGGCTACAACCTATTAAAGTACTAGAAAGACTATAGGAAGTCATATTATAGGACTTTATTATTAAATTATTAAAGTTAAAATATTTAATTATAGGACAGTATTATAACGCAATCTTAGTAATAGTAGATAAACTTATAAAGTAGGGATACTTTATAGCGTGCACAGAAGAAATATTAGTAGAAGATATTACTAGAATCTATATTAAGGAAGTATTTATAAGGCATAGAGTACTAAACAAGATTATATCGGATAGAGATCTAAGATTTATAGCAGTATTTTAGGAAGTATTTTTAGCAGAATAAGGGGTTCGCGCAGCAACCTCTATAGTATATTATCTATAGACAGACAGACAAATAGAAAGACCAAACTAAACACTAGAATAGTATCTAAGGTACTACGTTAATTATACGCAAAACAATTGGGTATTATTATTACCAGTTATACAGTTTATATATAATGTAACACTATAAGAAGGAATAGGAACATTACTATTTAAGGCGAATTATGGGTATAAACTAAGAATGTCGCTATTACTACGTTAAGCAAAAAAGATAAGTAGCACAGCTAAGTAAAGAATGGAGACGTTAATAAACCTCCATGCAAATTTTAAAGAAACGGCTAAACTAGTACAAGAGTAAATGAAAAGGTACTATAACGCTAGGAGATCTAAGGGACCAGATCTTAAGGAGGGAGATAAAGTATGGCTACTACACAAAAATTTTAAGAGTTAATAACTAAGTAAGAAGTTGGACCACGTTAGACTAGGACCTTTTAAAATTAAGCAAAAATTTTTACTAGTTATATATAAGTTAAACCTACCAGCTAAAATGAAAATCTACCCTATATAGTATATTGCAATATTAGAGCCAGCATATAGGAATGTTAAGTTACTAGCTTATAAAAAGGACATATATAAAGGACAGGAAGAAGACAAGTAGTAAGTTTTAAAGATTATTAGTTATAAGGATGTAGATAATAAAATGTAGTATAAAGTAAGGTGGATAGGCTATAGTAAGACTACCTAGGAACTACTAAGTAACCTAGAGAATGCTATAGGAAAGGTATAGAAGTATTAGAAGAAAGTAGGTTAGGGAGTATTAAAAAGGGATCACTAAAGGACAAACTACTTAAGGGGGACTTAGGAGGAGTAACTGCTATATTACTTAGAACTGTTTCCTTCTCTAGAGACACTATTCTTTTATTACCTAGCTTAGAAAGACCCTATTAAATAAGTTTCCACTTCTTAAAACAGACCTTCTTACAAACCTTCTTAAGACGAAGAAGACGCGCTAAGGTAGACAAGTATGCCTTATAAGCAGCGCAAGTATGCTAAAGCTCCGCAAGGGAAGCTAAGAGCTTATTATTAAGCTTTATAGCGGTAGATTGAATATAAAACCCTAAGGGAAATTAATAAGGGAACTTAAAGACTGTTAAGAGTTATAGGATGTGTATACTTAGCGTTAGAGACAGAATGAATATTGCAGGACGATTAAATGTTTGCTTTAGTGCACTCCAAGTAAAAGGAAGGTTGTTAGGCGGTAGGACTTACCAATATAACATAGACTAATCCCTCTTTCACATAACAAGAGCATAGAGACGGTATTATCTTACCTAGTAACAGTATGGAGAAAACCATATACATATAATAAAGGGTTAAAGAAGAAGAAGATACTTTAGGTATAGTAAGTAAGGATATTAACCAAACTAATTAAACGGATATTATACCTCTAGTAGACAACTTGGAGATATTAAGAATCTTTAAGGACGAAGATAAGAAGAAGGGAGATGGTATTACGGACACTTTAAGTACAATATTACAACTACTTAAAGAGGAGTTAGAGGAAGCTAGTTAGTTAATATAGGCACAGTCTAGGATGGATCTGGTGGAACTATATAACAAGGAATAGTAGCTAAGGTTATATAGTGTGATCTATATAATCTATGTAATCTATGTAATCTATACGGAGTATATAGAGCACACGTACTTTATAGAGCAAAGGGATTTCTTAGGTATATGGTTGTGTATTTAAAGGACTACAGTCCCTACCCAGATAGTTCTCTCTTTATAGTGAATCTTAGAATACAATTAGAGTTAATCTGTTGGGCAACTACTCTACCAGTTGTTATTACGTTGTTAACTAGTCGTTTATACCTACATACCCAGCCCATTGACGAACCCACCGTAGTTCTTACTATAAGGTTCCGTTACATATAGAGTTATAGGGTAAGGTAGCTTGGGCGTAGTCTATTAAAGGTAGCAGTTCGGCCTAATTATCCTAAAAGTAGTTAATAAAGAGTTAGACTCTCTAGTCTAAATACTAGTTTATAATCTCCGTCTAGCCGTCTATTTAGGGGTAGTATACCATAGAAAGCTTTAGCCTAATACCTAGGATTTAGGTAAACTTATTCCAGAAGGCTAATATAAATTACAGCTTATAATTGGATATAATAGTATCTAGTAGTCCATAAATGTGGTAGACATAGTAGATATATAGTTAAGCCGCTTCTTTAGCATTAATATTCTTATAATAGGGAATTAAGAATAGGCACTTACTAAAGCGGTCAACTATAACTATAGCTATATTATATCTATTACGGTCTATAGGTAGCTTATAAAAATCTATAAAAATATACTACTAGGGGCGCTCTAGTATTAGGAGTGGTTTTAATAGTCCTAGGGTCTTGTTTTATAGAATTATAGACCTATAGTAGTTGTTATAGTTTTATACGTGGCGATTAATATCTATAACTATTCTAGGCTAGTAGTAATAGTTGCCAATAATCTTACAGGTCTTATTTTTTTTAGGGTAGGCCGTAAAGACCTAAGTATGCGCTTCCGCAATAAGCTAGGTCTATAAGTTCTATTTCTTAACTACTATTAGCCGTTCCTTATGCTTAAGTAGTCTATTTTTAAGGGACTATAGGCTAATAATATCCTTTATCTTTTCGCGGCACTCTTATAGAGAAGGGGCCGTATAGTTTACCTATAGTAGTTTATTAATTATAGAGTTAATAGGATATATCTTAGCGTCTAAAGAGTCTATATTTAGTTCTGCCTATACCTAGGGGTTAAGGTACCTTTGTTATAGTAGCGCCTAGGTCTATAATAATATCTTCACAGCTATCTAGTTATCTATATTCTATTTACGCCTTATATATAACAGTTCTGGAGCGCATTACCTGCTATATTGCCGTTTTTAGGGCAATTTACCGCATTTCTAGGCAATCTGCCAGATTCTGCCAGATTCTACTAGCATTACTTATAGAGCTAACCAATTACGATTTTCCATGCCTGGTATAGAAAATCGCTATTAGCTCGCTTATAACTAGCGCCTTAGCGACCCCTTATATCTTATTAGTCTCTAACAGTCTTCTTCTCCTTCTTCTCCTTAGCTTAGTATTCTTATATAATAGCAATCTATAAGCTTTAGTTTAGAAGCATTTATATAAGCCCGTTATATTATACTAAGCCCCCTTTATATTGCCTGGGAAGGCCTTAATAATATCCCACCCTAAAAGAAGACCTTTATTTGCAATGACGCGTTAATATATTATACTTAAACAGCAAAAAAACTCACACGACTACGCCTAAGAAGGCCCTAACAATATCCTACTTTATAAGCTAGACTATACTTAACCTATACCCCTAAAAAAACCCTAGAATTAAAACTAAATTATATAATTCTAATAAACCTTAAAAAGCTAACAATGGTACTTAAAGCGAGCTTATTTAAAAGATTTACTTCTACTTAAGAGGAATATAAGATCTAGTTAGGATTAAAAATTAAAGATAATAATAATGTTACAGATATACACGGGCAGATTTATACCCTTATAGCTAATTAGAAGGTTAATTATCTTTAAGCCTAAAGTATATAAGAGACTTTAAAGGAGATCCTAAAAAGCCTTACTACCTTATAAAATAGCCTAGCCTCCCCTTTATAAAGCCTTAGTTAACCTATTCACTTAACTAAATATAATATACTAGAGAGTACGGATATAATAACAAAATAATTAAAGCCCGTTAAGCTCCCTAACCCCTTACTACTATTAAATAGCATAAACTTAACCTTTAAAAACTAGAGAATCTAGGTATAAGGAAAGCTTTATGTTAACCACAACTATTTTCCCTTTAAAGAAGCTAAAATGCTTTACCTTTTTAATTAAACTATTAGGGACGCCTAGTAATACCTCTAGGCCAAGTTTAAGGACAAGTTACCGATTTAGTTTATATCTGCTAATAAGATAATATAGTATCTAGCTACTATTTGTATTAATCCAAATAAGGTATAGGATGCCTATTATAACTATAATCACCTAATAATAAAATTAAACTAATCCTTTATTAAGTTTTAGACTTAATTCTTATACCTAGTAGGCAAAGGCTAAGACCCCCCTAAGAACTACTATTTAGACCTATATGATAAGCTAACAGTCTAACTATAAGAAAAAATTATAGTAGCCTTAAATGACCTACTAACCTACTAAAGACTTATAGCCTAATATTTATTATTAGATTTAGAACTAAAACAAATTAATACTTATTTTAATTAACTAAAGCGTCCCTATAGTAACTAGAATTTATCCACTATACTAATAGGAGCTAGTGTTAGAAGATAAACTATAACCGCCCCTATACTAAAAGCAGTCGCAACTACCTACCCACAAGCCTTGCCTAACCCACTATATACTATACCTTTAACTAATACTTATCGCAACACCCTAATTAACCCTACTATAGTTATATGCTTTAATTATAGAAAGGATAGCTATTTTACTTTATCCTGCCTAGAGCTAAAGGATATAGGTAATATTAAGGAAATAAAGGAAGAAAAAATATCTAATAAGTTAGAAAAAGAAGAACCCTAGAGAAAGACTCCCCCCTAGGATATTCTATTAATCTTAAAGAGATTAATCTAAATTAGCTAATAGGTGGAAAATACTTTATAGTTCTATATATAGTATCTTAAAATAGATATAGAGTTAATATAACTACCCTTATTAACACTAAAGTAAATAGCTTTGCCCTTATAAATACTACTTATATAAATAATGTTACTAAGTTCTTAAATATAAACGCTACCTAACTAGAGAAGCCTATTTAAGTAAAAGGCTATAACAGCCAAGCTAGTAAACTAGTTACCTATATCTTAAAGCTATATATCGCTATTAATAGACGGCGCCAATTTGGTATCCCCTTTTATATTATAGACCTAGGGTTATATAATATAATCCTTAGCCAAAAATAGATGTCCTACTTTAATATTTGGCTAAACATTTAATAAAGATAGTTAATTTAGCTAGAGAGTAGACCAAAGTTACCCTCCTTTATTAAAAAAATTAGCACTAACTATAAGATATTAGCCGCAAGGGCTAATCCTATCTACTAGTAGAATATTAAAAACCACGACCTAGCCTTTGCCTAAGAAGATACCCACCATAAGGCTGGTAGGAACTTTATACTAATAAGAATGCTCTACTAAAGGACTGCGGTTAAGGAGGACTCTACTTATAAAAGTGGAACGGACAGTAATATAGACGGCTTCTAAATTGCGGAGATCCGGCTAATAGGGAAGAGGACGTACTAATAGGACATAGAGGATAACCTTTGGAAGATATAACGAGAGCTAAGGGAAGTAAAGACAACGCCAATACGCCGAAGGCCCCTAAGGCCACGGACACACCCTATAGTAGATATCGCGCTTCGGGAAAATATTCGCAGGCTGGGATTCAAGTTGACTTTGTTAAGCGCGTTTCGCGTAATTAACATGCAATTAACTAACTTGACACATTTAAAAGTCAAATGACACGCAGTTGACTAACTTAACAACTTTTAGAGCTAACTGTATATTTCTTAACATGCAATTGGCCAACTTAACAACCTTTAAAGCTAACTGTATATCTCTTAACATGCAATTGGCCAACTTAATAACTTTTAAAGCTAACTATATATTTCTTGACATGCAATTAAGGTAAAGTTATATGCTAATTGCGTAAATAATTTTTTACTATTTTCTCAGCCTATAGTATGCTAGCTTATAATATATATTAGGATCAAAACAATTTTATATAATCTTATATAGTCTAATATAGTCTCATTACTCGGAGGCTCTGCACGAGGCTCTGCACGAAGCTCTGCACGAAGCTCTGCACGAAGCTCTGCACGAAGCTCTGCACGAAGCTCTGCGACAGAGGCTCTACACGAAGCTCTACACGAAGCTCTACACGAAGCTCTACGTACAGAGGCTCTGCACGAGGCTCTGCGCGAAGCTCTGCGTACGGAGGCTCTACACGAAGCT
>Ga0307507_10001630_pt1 | contig 49728 bp, 45 predicted proteins | sample 7_EM_MG_FD_207223 | JGI IMG/M metagenome (GOLD analysis project Ga0307507, IMG submission 207223) | Populus trichocarpa ectomycorrhiza microbial communities from riparian zone in the Pacific Northwest, United States - 7_EM | ecosystem: Host-associated > Plants > Roots > Unclassified | place...
AGAGTTCAGCATCCGGGATTCCCACATGGTCACCCACTGTAGTACTAACCGGACGATACGATGCTTGTTTACCGCAGAGCGGACGGGATGCGAAATTTTCATCGTTCTATGGCCGAACACATTAGCGTATTTTCGATTCGAAATTTATCTGGGAGCAGAAGGTGGGTTGTCGCTAAATCCTCCCTCTTAATATGAGCCACCAGACTACAAATACTGAGCACTTAGCTAGAGATCGTTGCATCTGGCGCCCTGAGGCTGCTCGGCCATAATATGTCGCACACTCACTCACGGAATACTGCCCCGGTTCTCGCTGAACTGTCAAAGACTCTAAGGTTCATGATACATCACTCGTAAGGGGAAAAAAATACTTGGGCTTTTTCTACCCTTGATTGATACATTTGAATAGGGAATGTGCCAGGGCTGGGTAAGGGTGCCTGGGCTACTAGGGATACGAGATCTTGAGTTGGGTTTTGGCGGGGGTGGTGATAGATATGATAATTGAATATGCTATAGCGGGGGATTGTATCGAATAAGTCGTGGTTGGTGGGGATGGATGCGTTATGATTGAAGGAGAAAGTGGGGCTAGGGTTCAAGAGCATTTCTGTTAGTAGCGGGCCTGTATTTGGGTTTCGGGTTTCATAGGGGCTCCTAGGTGAGTGGCTATAGGCTTCAGACCAGCGCCCGCAGACGCTACGGATGGGTGTGGACTGCTACTTGTTGTTTAACCTTGAATGATGCCATTACAAGGGATTCTCTAACAGGGCCCCTACTATCATGAAAAATATGTGTTTGGTATTGCTTCCTACAGGAGCGATGGCTTTGGCACGGTCTGAAGGTTGGATCAGGGCTCCGGTGGGAGGGTGCCAGGGAGTGAAGATATTCAAATTCGACTAAAAATTGTAATGGGCGGCCAAGCAAATTGCCACAGACCTTGGTGCTTGGAAAACGGCTAGGTTCGGTATTCAACCTCTGGTCTAGTGTTTACTCATGGCTGGTTCTGTTCTATGGCACATAATCACAGGTTGTGCAACTACTGAATTCTATCCTTATTGAGATCTGGGCCGGGTGTTTTCTTTTGGCTATTGGTGTAATTCATGACGGTTTCCCAACTGTGTGTGCGTCAAAGCGACATGTTTCTGATCCCCTCAGTTCCTGTGAGTTCCTGTGAGTTCCTGTGAGTTCCTTGACACCTCACCACTCATCACAACGCTGTCACTTGCCCAGGCTCTATACTTTCCTACTTTACTTTCTACCTTTTTCACTTCGTTCTTCTATATAGTCTTTTATATTCTGTCTCCTGACATAACTGGCTTTGTCTGGAATATGAGGGGCCTATCCTTCAAGAGCTCTAATAGATAATATATCCACCTAATCGGGCCGATCCCACTCTTGAAACGTAAAACAATAGCTGTTAGATAGGGCTATGGAGATGGACGTTTAAAAAATTGGTCATCGTGAGCAAATGAATTCCTGTCCTCACCGTACTCATCAGCCATTATTCCACAAGGTTCCCGTAAACTTCCAAAGAAATATATTAGGGCAAAAATCTTGATAGCCCTGATAGCAAAAGGGTGGTTCGCCAGGGCTTACTTTTTTTGTTTTTTTTAATGCCTGCTACATCCACCCCCCCCAGCTGGGAGTGAACTCCCAACCTTCCCTGTAAAGGTTAGTAGTGACCGGTCTCTTTACCATTAAGCTACGAGAGCAGGTCGATAGTGCTCCTTCATTCTGGAAATTTAGCGGTGGGGAGGGATTTCATTCTCTTTTCTTTTAGTTCTCAGTAAGGCTAAAAAGTCCTTGTGGGAGCTTTGTCTCTTCATCCGCTTTGCTCGCCTAGTGGAAACTCGGTTTGGTACCAAGATAGATAGCGAGATTAGTTTCTTCAGCCTAGCTATTGTGCCTTTGTGGGAGAGTTCGGCTGCAGTATAGCTAATGGTGGGTGCAGCTTTTGCGGTTCTTTCACGGCGGAGAGGGTGGAATCAGAGATGTAGGGGCTGGACTCTCAAAGTGCGGGGGGTGAGCGACTGTATGGTTAGCGAATATACCCACGATGTTATGGATATGTCGACCGTATCATCCTATTTGAAGGGCCTCATGGGAGGATAGCACTGACTATAGATGCTAATAGAGGGCTAATGTGAAAGATTACACTGCGCGTGGCTGGGTTAGGCTACTTCTACAATTCTGGGATCCCTCCGTTCAGCCTCTCTCTAGGAGCTGGATTGTTCTAGCTGGTAAATGTCGAGGATTGTCTCCAAGTTAATGTTCTCGAAGAAGAGTTTGTCAGCTTCATCATAATCGGTACTGACAGTCTCCGGGTTGTAGTTGACCATGATAGTCTTGATTCCCTTCTCACGGAGAGTCCTAACTACACGGACTGCGCACCAATCGAACTCAACGGAGGATCCGATTCTGTAAACGCCGGACCTAAGGACCATGACACCCTTATCGTCGAATTGCACATCATGCCCAACGCCGTTGTAGGTAAGATAGAAGTAGTTAGTGAAGGCAGGAAATTCGGCCGCGATTAAATTAAATTAATATAACTCCTTGCGGGGGGTTTCCCAAGTAACTTACCAGTATCAGTCTGCTTTACAACAGGCATGATCCCCTCCTCAACCCTCAGTCTTCTCACAGCAACCTCATTGGAACCCCAAAATTCTGCCAATTGCCTATCAGAGTAGCCAACTGTTTCACCTGTCTGAAGAGTGGGGTAGGAATGCTAAAAGAGAAATCGTTGTACTTGCACATCAATTTCCCGAAATTGGTAAGCCCCATGAGTTTGTTTAAGAAGCATTTATCAATCTGGGTGAGCTCCCAGATCCTCTCGACGGTATATCGCCCATTCTAAGAGTATCTGGAAATCCCGGCGCGGCCTAGGGACAGAAAATTCCAAGATTTCTGGATACTTTCAGAATAGGCAAGTATTATAGATATACCCCTAACACTGTTTATTTTCCATGTTCCCTTTCCCTCCCCTTTCTACATTAACTAAGGATTTGTTTTAAATCTTCGGGAACCACCTCAATACGCCCACGATATAGCTGCTAACAAGCAAGTAAACAAACAACAAGTTCGGGCTAGGGGTATGGGTCCAGGTGGCCAAAGAGGTGGGGGTCCCATGGAGAGCTGCAGAGGCCACGCATTAGCAACTTGGAGAACAGGAAATGGCTCGCCGGCTACCGTCGTTCCCTTCCCCCTCAGCAATATCGCTCTCGACGCTCTGCCGAAGGGGATGGGTAACGCAGGATCGACCAGACGTAAGAGCTAGAGGCCGGGAGCGTGGATAGCCCAGCGGTGGGGCCGCTGGTACCCTGGGCGGAGGCGGGCTCCGCACTAGAGAGTGAAGGTGCTGCAAAATAACAATAACGACAGTTTCCGGGTGGCGCTGCACTAACGGCAGCGGCAATTTGTGGGAGATAATAGAGAATTCATTGGAGGGGTTTTTTTTTAAAAAATTTTAGTTTTTAGAAATATTATATCGTGTTATTAGATTGTTCTTTGGATTAATTTCTGCCTATAGGCTCATAATAGTCTAGTTCGATTCTTTCTCCCCTTAATTCTCTTTTTGTTTCCTGTCATAAATTTCGTAATATGAAACGTCGGGGAACGGCGAGTGGACGGGGGTGGTGGTAAAGGGAATCTGGGGTGAAATTATGTTAGGCTGTTTTGGGCTTCTCGTATCATAATCTTGGTGGAATAGTCAGTCGAGGTTGTAGTGCTCGGGTGTGTTAGTAAAGGTTGGGAAACTATTTCTGTTGATTCAAGACAAATCTCTCTATTTTCCCATTTTTATGGAAACTCCCGAGTAGCAGCCGCCGATCCTCCGGTGGGCATGCGTGGCCGCGGGACTGCGTATCTGTATTCTGACGGCAGTGAGCGGCCCTACGACTAATAAGAAACACGTCTAGAATATAATCCCTCTGTATTTTTTCCGCGATAGGTGACTTTCTTTTGCTATTGACTATTCGCCATTAATGTTTATTTGGGTTAACGAAGATTTAGCACCCCGTATGATATTTAGCCCACTGCATACCTTCAAGCTGCTGTTCCCTTCGCGCGGGCAAACATTACATGTATTCATCAATTATCACTCGACTGTTGAACTGTAGACGATTTGTGGTATGATAGGATATCTGAAGCAAGAGAAATATCCCGGGTTTCCAATACAAAATTGTAGAGTTAGCTGCGCTTACCGAGAGTAGCTAATCAAGGATGGGCATTTTTTGTATGAGGAACCAGGGAGGGGTGCTCATATCAATTTTGCTAAGCCTGTAGGCAAAGTATCATAACAGAGCGAAGCGTTTCTTCCGACACAGGGTTTTACACTAAATTTGACGGAAAATGAACATTTTCAAACAGACGATTCCCCAACGCTATTGGCATGAAAGCACTTCCGATATTTCCACCATATGGAGAATTACTCTGAGCTTGAGCCTTTGGAGGTAGAAGTGTAAGGGATCAATGGTGTATTCATTGTTACGAGTATGTGAACTAGTGTGAAAGGACCTAAACTTTTGTATGCGATTCTATATAAAAAAGTACATGGCAGCTAATACCCTACACCTAAACGACTTTTTCTCCGCTCTTCTGTCGTATAAAGAAGTTTGGTGAGGGGGTGAGGGATTTGGCTCTCAGGCGGAAACCTTCAAGTTTACCGAAAATGGAGTGAGATTGATCTGTGTTTTTGTTAATTTTGTTTCTGCTAATGGATTAAATTTTCCCTCTTGGAAGGTTCCCCGTTTATTTGAGTTCCACACTTATTTTCTTCTGAACGGGGGACTACACGGGATCCCACCCCAGTTTGGGACACTAATAGATATCCTTTTACCGCTTGTTTGTTGGCCGATTTTTTTGTTTCCTCTGAGGTTGCTGAGTGATTTGGGTATTCGTGCCATGACCCAGCCATCATATACAGAAGCTGTACTCTTCAACAATCGAAAGATTTAACAAAAAGAAAAAAGAAGCTCTAATATTTTTTGCTCGATTTTTCCCTCCATAAGCTTCCTTTTACTTCATATATGGTTTGCCTAAAAATCTGAGTTCTGGTGGAGTTGTATTTTGCAGTCGTTACGAACCTTTTGATAGCCATCCTATCCTGAAAAAAATAAAAATAGTCTACCGAAGTAATCGTAAGTTAACCGTTATTGCGTGAGCCGAGTTTACATAAAACAGCAAAGTAAACTCCACTTTTCTCAGGCTTTTATTTTTATCTTTTATCTTTTCTCTCTCTATGTTTTATGATATTATTATTATTATTATTATAGTATATAGTTGTCCTTACTTGGGTAACCCCAGACGAAAAAAACCAAAGACAACAGGATAAGTATTTATTCCTGTAGCCATATGATGTGAAAATACCTAGCTGGCGCAGTGGTTAACATGTCAAGAAACAATTAACTTCCTGTGCAATTAGCAGGAGCCCAGGAGTTCGATTCCACCTCAAACTGAGTTATTATCGAACGATCAGTCACGTAGGGTAGGCGGACAACAAAGGATACCTGCCCTACAGGAACTGGGAGACTGAAGACCTTAAGCCTTCCTTAATAAGGTAGGTGGTAGCGCAAATCAGACCTGCTGCGAGGTGGTAGAATCCGACTCTAGACCTCATCCCTAAGGGTGAGGTCTGCGATCGGCGGGGTAGCAGAACAAAAGTGAAACAATAATTTTTTAATTTTTTTCCTAAAAAAGTTATTTTGTCTTCTTCGATTTGGGGAAAAGAGCAACCACGGGTTCTGGGCGATATATAGATTCCTTAGTGAATATCACTATGGACTTACGTATTCAAGTACCTTTCGTCCAAAACCAGTGTCAGATCGATCTACTAATAGCCAGCTCATCCAACTGGATTCCCTTCCTCCTATCTTGCCCACCTACAAGTAATTCTTTTTGGTAGGAACAGCGAGCCATCCCTAGCAGGGCGTGTGGAATGAAATAATGAATATATACAGTTCTACTATGTATTTCAAGAGTGAGACCAAGAGAGGAAATGCCCGAGAAATACTGCACGAGCCTGATGTTCTGAGAAAAACCATTTACACACCGCACGGGAGGGCACAAATTTTTTTTCAAAGGATGCTGTGATGAAAAAGAGTGGACAGTCGGAGAATGCGGGGAGTGGGGGTTGGAAGTGGGGGAGTTTTATAGAGTCCGACGCCTAAGTGCAAGCTCCAGGTTATGATGAGCGATGGCAAGCATTGCGGAAGTCTAGGTGACACATGGCACTTTGACACCGCAGGTTACTAAGAAAGTATCTGTTAAAATACGGTGGTACTCTATTAATTGGTTTTCTTTCTATAATTATGTAATATTTTGTTTTGGGATAGAACGGGTGAATTGTTCATTTTAGGCTAGATTAGGGTGTTTGACTATATACGGAGGAGATCTGCTTTAGTCTTGGTCCTTAAAGGGGACTTTGAAATATAATTTGAGGTCTGATATTGTCTTCTTCGACGTCGGGTGTCTGTTGACATGGTGGATTAAAAGACGCAGTTTGTCAGTATTAATAGATTGCATAATATCAATAGTCAGAGGTAGGGAGGGGAAGGGGAGAGCGCTGAGCATAGGTTTTGTTGAATCCCATATCCATAGTTGTATACAGAACTATGACTATCTCCGGTAGAATCTGTGGACTGGAATTCGTAGTAAGTAAAAACTTAAGCAAAAAATGAATAGTCTCCTGACTTAAACTCATCAATCTCACGATACACAGTTCCCCGACAAAAGCCATCATTGGTGCCTACTTTTTCAACCAAAAACAGCACTTTTTCAGAGCGCTAGAACTCGACCACTTGCCTGGCAGGCAAATCAATTCTTGGTAAAATAGCCGTTCTGGGTACTCTAATTATGATATTCTAATGCCGAAGCATACGGCACAATATTAAGATGAACTGTGGCACTACGAAAGCCGCGAATTTCAAAAAAAAAAAAGACATCCTTTTTTTCCAATGGGCGCCCCATGTAAATTCCCGGAGCTTAGCTTTTTTACTGTTTTAGGATAGGCTAGGCCAACAGAATAGAATATAGGATTATTATTTTTTATAAAGAAATGTGAATTTTGGATTTACTAGATTTCTAGTGATTTATCTATTGATATAGCTTTTGTTTTGATTTTTGATTAACTAAGAGGTAGGTAAGGGGGGAGGGGCAAATCGGGATTTCAGAGACTCTGACTTTCGGTCCTTTTTGGTGTGTTTTCAGTGGTATAATACAGTACAGTACCGGTGCTTGGGCCCACCAATGAGGGCTTTTGTCTAGGAGCTATATTGTTACTAGAATCAGCAGCTAACCTACCAGCCGAATATAATCGCGATTCGTAACCGCCGGGCTCCGCCGCCTACGTATGAGCAGCTGAGTCTTCTCTTACTACCCAAATACCCTACTCCAGTATTCCCATCGGATATCCAGCAAGTGCGAGAGGAGGAACAGAAATCTCACATGCTAGCAGAGCCTCGGATCAAGCAGAAAAGCTAGAAGAAGGATTTGTACAGCAAACCCTTTTGAGGGAAGTCCACAGCGAGCATACCGGTATGTTGGAAAGATCCTGTCTGCTGCCGTCGTTGGATGCGGCAAGGGCACACCGCATAGTACTTGAACGAGTACAGTACATACTCTACATACTCATCCACTAGAAATCACCACCAGCGCCTAGCATCACTGCATTGCCAGAACCTAACTTCCCCCATACTATCAATCATTCCGCTGCACCAATCCCATTATAGCGACCTACCTAAATGTTGGAAGTATTGCTTCAGTGTGATGTGTGGTACAGATGTGTTCGGCCAGAGGCCAGGCTACTTGGGACATGGGAAACTAGGAAGTAACTAGAGTCATGTTGATGTATGATGATACTGCGGATGGCTATAAGTACCGCAGTCTTAGGTGCGTCTATAGGCAATCAAGCAAGATAGAATCTATCTCTTTTCTTTCTCTTATTGTTCAAGTTCTATTACTTTGCACTTCATCTCCGACCTCTTCAGCGCGACCTCCGACACTAAACGAACAAGTCCCCCGAGTGATATTCCATGCCCATAAGTCTCAGTGAAGTGCCAGCCAGCCCACCAAGCAATCGGCAAACCCTCCTCCACCCACCCACCCACCCACCCCCAACCAATCAATCGCAACCCAATGTAATTTTCATTCGCCCAGAACCTTCTATCCCTCCATCCGTCTCACAACCCGTAATTCATCCATCCATTCACACCGTCCAGATGAGTGTGTGTGGCACAAATCTAATCTACGAGTCTGGTGCAGTGCATTGCCGTACCGGTCGCTCCCCCCTCCCCCCCCGCAAGCGTATGATACTTGTATAAATGTTTCCAGGAAGAGTACCGGTATTTACTGTGTCCGGAGGTGGTCCGGAACTAGGCCGGATGATTTACCCCATAGTTTTTCATTTTTTTTTTTTTTCAAAGGAAAGGGGCTGAGTGGAGGGGAGTACAATAGCTCATTGACGAGCGACGCAAGGAGGTGACGGGCAAATGGGCTGGTGGTTGGTGCAAACGACGAAGAACTCGTACTTTGTTCATGGTGTTGCATCGGGCCGCGTAATTTTGTGGCCCAGTTAATAACTTGGGTAATATTATAGTGGATGGAATAAGGGATTGAGGTGGGTGGTGGTGGTAGACTCTTGGGGGGTTGTTGGGAGTTTGTCTGTGAATGATTAATAAGGGCCTGTTGGCACGCCGTGAATCCGTGATTTGAAATAGTCTATTCATGATGCTTGGCTGGGCAGCGTTTTCAAATCATGAATTTCAGATCACACAGGCCCTAAGAGAGGTGCTGCCCGGGCTATTATGGGGGTAGAAGAGGGTCCGGTGGAGGTTTTGCTTCGGCAGAGTGTTGCTGCGGGAGTGCGCGCTGGCAATTGCGGACTTACCTTACCGTGCTCGATTGAGCATTGAATAGATTACCGGTAACTGATCCCCCCCTACGTCTATGATACAGTACAAGTGTACAAAGTATCATCGCTATCACAGGCTCACGATGTATTTTTTTTCAGCACTTTCAGCGCGATTCTCCACTTCTTGCGTTCGCTCGCTGCGGCCCTCATAGCGACTCCCTCTTTCGGCACTACACAGTGCTCGAGTACATAGACTACGCTCCAGTCTAACACCGTACATATAGTAGGTACCGTTGCGGTAGTTCAATTCGATCGTATCACCGGACTAACTAACCTGCAGTATGCACGCAACCTCCCCCGTCCTCTCTCTCAACTCGAGTGCCTCGGCGAACCGGTGAGACAGGGTCTCAGCTGGCGAACTCTTGAACTTTGGCGAATGTTCGCAGGAATTCAGCTGAAAAATGTGGTCTGGCAGGCGCCATTTTCTTGATTTTCAATTTTTTCTCCTTTTCGAAAAAGGATTCTTGCATGCATGTTTTGTCGTCCGAATAAGGTGGGTTATCTATCCCTTGAAGGCACTTGTAGATCGGGATTTGGTTTTCTTCTTCTTCTTTTCCCCCGGTCGGAAGGGGTGGTGGTCTTGGCGAGTTGTGTTGGACTCTGAGTGTTGGTGCAGTTCGGTATTCATCTCAGTGCAAGAGCTTCGAGAGGGTTGGTTGCTTGGTTTTGACGATGGGGGAGTGCTTTTGAAATTGTTCCGGATTCCTCTCCTCGTATCGGAATTGAGGGCCGTGATGATATCGGGTTAGGTTTATGTAGGGTGCCGGTATCATTGATGGGAGAAGGGCTAAGTTACCGTTAGACCCGTTATCGTAGGGTTATCTTAGCGGATAATTTCTCCGCGTAAGGTATAATAACGTAACCAGACCGAGGTTATTTACTCGTCTCCGAGAATGTTGGTATCACGAGTTTTTTCTCCTTTTCTCCTTTTCTCCTTTTCTCGTTTCTCACCAAAGCAGAAAACGGTGGGCCCTTTTTTCTTCTCCCTACTGTTGCTTGCTTACCGCGAGAATTATGGCCATTTCTACGCCCTATTAATTGCATTCTCCAGCGGCAGAGCAACAGCATCTCTATAGTGCAAATCTGAGCATCCACTTTGCTTTGCATAGGCTAGATGATAAATTAATTTAGATCTGAATGCCTTGCCAAGCCGGGAACCGACTCCCTTGCGAACATTAATAGCATCGATATGATTGGTCGGTTTCAGCCGTTTTCATTCCTTCCTCTTCTTCTTTCCCTTTGCCTTTTCTCTTGCCCGACACCCCCTATGAGCAGACCCTCCCCCACTTTCTGCTTTTGTGAACGGCCTTGCCAGAACAGGAGTTCTATCCTGAGACGACAAGCACAAGTTAACTCGGAGCACGGAGCAAGACGAGACATAACAGGGGATAAGTTGTTACATACCCATCCAGACACTTCGTACTTGCACAGTACTCCTCTCATCACCCCTGTAACCCAAACCCAAACCCGTTCCTAGACAACCTCTTCTTTTTTAAAAGCCGAGTGAATCCCACATCTCTTTTCCTTGTCATTTCTCACTTCTTCCCCATCGTTCTTCTGTCAAGTCAAGAGAGAATAAACAATTATTTTTTGCCCCCCTTACCCTATCCCACTTCTTGCATTCCCCCCTTCCCTCCCTCTCCAACAGGAAGAAAGGAAAAATTAATAAAATAGAGAAGAAAGAAAAAAAACTAGTTAAGAAAAGGTTTCCACGAGCCTCAGGAACGGTAATTAGCAACAATGGAGCCTCTCCTCAATCAATCTCGGAAGCTCTGCCCCTTTCTCAAGAAAACCTCGCCGGCTACTCTTCGTGCACTCTCTACTAGCTCGAGTGTCAATGGCGTCGGTGGAGGAACCATGTCAAACCTGCAGGTTGTCGCCCGTCGCTGCCCGGTCATGTCAAAGGCGCTTGCCGTGCAGTCGGTTCGCAACTCCGCCTTCTCCTCTTCCTCCCTCGGGTTGAGGCCTTCGGGGTTGGCTCGTGCCGGTGGTTTGTCAGTTGGTCAGAAGAGATCCTACGTTGTTCCTAGCAAGCCCACCAATATTCAAGCGTCTATTCCTAAGGCTGCGGATGCCGCCAACGTTGAGTCCCTGCATATTCAGGCTGGTGTCTTTGATACTTCTAAGGGTACGGTTGCCAGCTGGGAATTGGGATTATAATACTATTTTGAGTTTAGAGTTTGGAAGGCTAATGGAAATTGTTTTTAAATTTAGGGATTTGCCCTCATGGGGCTGCTGCGTTGAGGGCTGCTAAGATGGCAGAGGGCATGGCTCCCCGGGCGCCTGCTCGTGTTACTCGTCCGGTCAATGTGGTTCCTGCGGCGCACCGTTCCGGAAAGTTTGATTATGAAGGTTTCTACGGCGCAGAACTCGAAAAGAAGCATAAGGACAAGAGCTATCGCTATTTCAACAACATCAACCGTTTGGCAAAGCAATTTCCTCAGGCCCACTTGGAAACCCCTGATAAACTTGTCACTGCTTGGTGCTCGAATGACTATGTAGGTGATTGTTGGTGGTTGTTTTCCCGTGAACTTTTTCTCACAATGTTTGCAGTTGGGCATGGGACGTAATCCCCAAGTTATTAAAACTATGCACGAGACTCTTAATATGTATGGCGCCGGAGCCGGTGGAACTAGAAATATCTCCGGTCATAATCAACACGCAATTGCTCTTGAAGCGAGCATTGCCAAACTACACGCCAAACCAGCAGCCCTTGTTTTTTCGTCTTGCTATGTGGCGAACGATGCGACTTTAGCAACTCTTGGATCTAAACTCCCTAATTGCGTGATTCTGTCCGATTCCCTTAATCACGCATCAATGATCCAAGGAATCCGTCACTCTGGCGCCAAGAAGATTGTCTTCAAACATAACGATCTTGTTGATCTTGAGACAAAGCTCGCCTCCCTTCCGTCACATGTTCCGAAAATTATTGCTTTTGAATCCGTATACTCTATGTGTGGATCTGTTGGGCCGATTGAGGAGATTTGTGATTTGGCTGAAAAGTATGGTGCTATTACCTTTCTGGATGAAGTCCATGCTGTCGGTATGTACGGACCACATGGCGCTGGCGTTGCAGAGCATCTTGATTTTGAAGCCCACCGTGCTGGGAGACCTAAAGGAACTGTCATGGACCGCATCGACATTATCACTGGTACTCTCGGGAAGGCATATGGCTGTGTTGGTGGATATATTGCAGGCTCGGCAAAGATGGTTGATGCCATTCGTTCGCTTGCTCCCGGTTTCATATTCACCACTTCCCTTCCTCCAGCGACCATGGCTGGTGCAAGGGCCGCAATCGATTACCAGGCCAACTACGACGGCGACCGCATTCTCCAACAGCTCCACACTCGTGCGGTTAAGGACTCTTTGGAAGCTAGAGACATACCTGTAATCCCTAATCCCTCCCACATTGTCCCGATCCTCGTCGGCGACGCGGAAATTGCTAGAGCTGCTAGTGACTCTCTCCTGGAGGACCACGGCATCTACGTTCAAGCTATCAATTACCCTACCGTCCCGGTTGGTCAGGAGCGTCTCCGTATAACCCCGACCCCCGGCCACACCCAGAACTACCGCGATCATCTCACCGGCGCTCTCGAGTCGGTCTGGAACGCTCTCGGTATCAAGCGTACCAGTGATTGGAGAGCCGAAGGCGGCCTTTGCGGTGTTGGCATTGACGGCACGAAACCGCAAAACATCTGGTCGGATGAACAACTTGGCATTTCTGGTGGTAGCGCCATCACCACCTCGACCTTCAAAATGAAGGCTGGAGGAAAGGTTGTGATGGGCAATATCCTTGAGAGGGAGATGGATCGGGGGGTTTCTATCATTGCTTGAGGTTGTTCCCGTTTACCACTTTTGGGGAGGTGATTGTTATGGCGGTGAGGGCTATCGTTTGGTTATTGCTAGTCATTTAGTTATTGATTTTCCTGCAAGAGGGACAATAAATTCTATATATGGCGACCAGTTCGACCAAATGCTGGTTATATTGTATATCGTAGCCATCGTCTATATCCCGGATAGGGTTTCTCGTTTGGGGGGAACAAATTTTTCTTTGTTTATTAGGATGATTAGTAATCTTGCGGTAGTTGCTGTTTGCACTGATCACGAAGATCAGACGAAAAAGGTTCGAGATGAGAAAAAAAACGAAAATAATAACGTCAAAGGTGATTCGTGCCCTGGATTTCACACGTTTGGCAAGGCTGAGCCGCCGAGGACCGAAGCGAGGGATCAGGGGAGCGTGTCGGAAAACGTGTGTGCGCAAGGCTCATCCATTTATCTATTTTCCCCACGTGAATGCCAAGGAATGAAGCCTTGCGAATATGATAGTGTTCAAATAATCCCGTATAGTGCAACTTTGGTAAAAGCACTTGAGAGACTGCTCAGGAAAGCGCCTTTCCTTGGTGATAACCATGGGTATAGGACGGAGAGACCTATTGACCGCTTCAATTGGTCGTGATGTATAATACCCGTAGGGACATATCCGGCCCCGACGGTACAGTGCCGTAAATCATATCTATAGGATATATATAATACACTACTAGAAAAGCTCTATCGTAATATGAATATTTGATACTGTGGGAATTCATGTTGTGGAAAGTGCTGATAGAGTAAACATCTTTTTATTTTAATTAGCGGATTTTTGGTTCTGGATATGCGGGGGTAAGGATGGTTAGAGAAATGGGGTTGGAGGTTGGGCATTGGTAGCGTATGGGGATGAGGGCTGGTGTGTGCTGGAGGAGGTTAATGAAGAGGAGGGGGTGGGGCGAAGTTGGATCTGGGATATTCTTGCTCGTAATGCTGGGGTTAATTGTGGGTGTTAAAGCGTGGGTTGGGTTTTTTTTGTAGGGTGTATGTTTTGTGTGAACGCTCCTGTCCTCGTGTATCCGCGTTGGGATCGGAGTGTTTTTGTGCTGGGGTGGGTTATGGGGTCTTGTGGGTTTGGGGTTTGTGTGTTGTGACATAATACTGCACTTGTGTCTTCGCACCAAGGATTAGAACGGTTCTGGGATGACTACTAAAGCCCTGTAGAAAGGGTAAACGGGTGCGCAACGCCTTTTGCATATAATACAAAACTGATAGATCAGCTAGAAACTTGGCGCTGGAAAAACGCCTTTTCAACTCCGGGGTTGAATGCCTCTGTTTAATAATGTGAGAACTTGCCGTTCGAACTGGGAGCTTGGACGAGTGATGGTTTGTGATGATGTTATGAAAGGATGGGAGGGAGAGGAGTGGCAGTTAGGTTACCTACTTGGGGGTAATGGAGCTCAAGTGTGGGAGTATGTATGAACAGGCTGGAGTGGAGTTAGGTCTTTGTTATTTCGTAGGTACTATACCAATCTGCGTAGTTTTGTTTGTGTCTGGGGGGTACCGGAAAATGTCGTGAAATCCACCATTTCCATCAGCCCTATTCAGAGACAAAGCTCCTGAGAAGTGTTAACGTTTTACCTATACGGTATAAGCTCAACCCTCGGGCGTCTTGGGTATCATTAACGGCTCTTCGCAATTCTGTTAGCTTGTTAAACTAAGCCTATCTTGGGCTGACGGACTGGCTCCTGCTAATAATTTGATACTGGATTCCAAGAGATTTTTTTTACGGTATAGTATTCAAGAGTGTTGTAATTTCTTTGGGAGTTTTGCATCCGATGTTTACTCTGTTTTCGCGATTGTTTGGTTTAGTAGTAAATCTTGGATCCTGAATAATCATAGGCTCTAATAGAGGGTTGTTCATTGGCATATTCAATGACTATTTGGATCATTACTTGGGGTAACTGTCGGGCTATATTTTGTTTCGACGGATTTATTCCTCAATTATTGGAGGGAGCAGGTCATGGTAAATGTAGTAACTTGCGGTGAGAGCATGCTGGGCTGTGAGGGTGTGAAAGTGTAGTTGGCTGTCACGGGGGGTGCCGGTATCAAAAATCATGTTCACTATCTCTGGGGAACTTTGTGTGGGCTGCAGGAAGAGTTTTTTTTTAGCATGTATTGATATCGCTAGGGACTATGTGATGCTTTAGGTTAGGTGGTATGTGATTTCCGACTGATTTGTTCGTAAAGTCTGATGTTCAGTGCTGGAATATGTGCTATATAGTACTAAACTAGCCGATTTCACAGCAGGTTCTCTACGGTGTTCATCGCAGCGCGAAATTTGTGCTGCACTGCTAGAGAGCATTTAAAGAGGTGTGGTTTTCCTGCTACTGATGCGGTAGGTATAAGCAAGGTGTTGTCGGCTGAAATTTGGAGGAGATAATTGGATAGTCTAGAGGTAACCTGAGGTCCCACAAAGACCCCGCTTTCTTCAGCCCTCTGAAATTTCATCGACTGAACAACTCCACCACCCCATCATCTATCCTCTACTGGTTTCCGAACAGCGGAGATGTCTTATAGCAACTCCTTCAATAACACCATCTCTAATAATAACATCAACTCCAATTACAACACCTGGAACAGCTGTACTATTGCCGATGAGCAGTCTAAAGTCTTGACCTGGCTATCGCCACTAGAGCCCAGCTTACGGCACCAGGACATTCGAGATCGCCGAGTCGAGGGTGTGGGGGAATGGGTCTTACAAACCGAGGAATTTAGAAACTGGTACGCGGGCAGTGGGGGAAGTGAATCTGATAACGCAGTTTTATTTTGCTATGGAGATCCGGGGGTTGGAAAGACGTTTATTAGGTAACAAGGATGAACTTCGAAGAAGGGGAGAAAATAACAGGTGCTGACAAGCCGCGATGTTAGTTCGTTAGTGATAGATAGCTTGTGCGATCTGGCAGGAGAACAAAATGCCGCGGTTGCATGTTTTTACTTCGACTTCGCAGCTCAAAAGGAGCAATCATCGGCAAACGTGCTCGGCGCCCTGCTTAAACAGGTTGTTAGGGGACTGGAGGAGGTGCCGGAGGAAATAGCGCAGGCCTATGGAAAGCAGGAAAAGGTGATTGGTGGAAGGGGGCCGTAGCTTGCCGATATTTTGAAGATGCTGCAGATTACATCTTCCAGGAAGCGGACATTTGTATGCATGGACGCTCTGGATGAATGCATGCTAGGAAATCGAGTCAAGCTTCTTGACTCGCTAAATAAAATTCTCCAAAATTTTCCAGGCACTAGAGTATTCGCGACTGGGAGGCCGCAAATTCGACCTGAGATGGGAAGGCGTCTTGCTGGGAGAGTAGCGAGTCTATTCATAAGCCCCAAGAGAGACGATATTATTGGATATATTCGTACTAGGCTGGATGAGGACACAGACCCAGATGCGATGGACGATAGCCTGGAGGCAGATATCCTGAAGAAAATTCCTGAAGATATTTCCGAGATGTACGTAGAAGTAACACTAGGGAAACTACCTCGAGTTATCCACTAACAGATACATATCTAGATTCCTGCTCGTCTCCTTGAATATCGATGCGATCCTGCAAGAGCCCACGATCAGTCGCAGGCGGCAAAAGCTCGGCGCAATGACCGATGGCTTGGGATTGGGGGATGCCTACGATGCAACACTGGGTCGGATAAAGGGACAGGGTGGGGAAAAAACGAGGCTCGGCATGGATGCTTTGATGTGGATCTCTCACTCGGAGCGTCCCTTGAAGGTTGATGAACTATGCCACGCTCTAGCAGTGAGAATAGGGTCGACCGATCTCGATGGCGACAATGTCCCTTCAATAGGGACATTGCTAGCCTGTTGTCAAGGGCTTGTTGCCGTAGACAAGGAGGCTTCGACGGTCCGGTTAATCCACTTTACGGTCCAAGAGTACCTCCGGGCTCATCCCGAGCTTTTTAGTTCGGCTCACTCGATAATAGCTGAAACCTGCTTAAGTTATTTGAATTCTCAGCAGGTCAAGGCTCTTTCGGCAAGTCGCTCTTCCTATGCCCAAAGCACACCCTTTCTCGAATATTCATCTGTATATTGGGGAGTGCACGCAAAACGAGAGCTTTCGGATTGTGCGAAATTGCTTGCGCTGAGGCTATTTGACGACTATAATGACCACATATCTACTGAGATCCTTTTGGAAGCACGGGGATGGAGGGGTTACTTTCATCCCGATAAGCCTTACTTGTTTAGTGGCTTGCACTGTGCATCCTTCTTCGGGATTGTTGAGATTGTAGCCGGTTTGGTAGAGGTGGAGGGTTGTGATATCAACCAAAATGACTGCACTGGCTTGACACCTCTCTTGCTCGCTGTTCGGAACGGGCACGAGAGAGTGGTAGAGGTACTGCTCGGACAGAACGAGGTCGACCCTGACAAACCGGATAAAGGCGGCCGTGCCGACCACCACTTTCTTGTGCTGCTAGAAATGGGCATGAGGGAGTGGTGAAAATGCTACTCGAACAGAACGAGGTCAAACTCGATAAATCAGATGATAAGTATCAGACGCCACTCTTGTATGCTACTTGGAATGGGCATGAGGAAGTGGTGAAAATACTACTCGGACGGGACGACGTCAACCCCAACAAATCAGATTACGACGGCGTTGCGCCCCTCTGGGACGCTGTTTTCCGTGGGCACGAGGGGATAGTGAAAATGCTTCTCGAACGGGATGACGTCGACCCCAATATGAATACTAGAGATGACGGCACACCACTTTGGTGTGCTGCTCGGGCTGGAAACGAAGGAATAGTGAAACTGCTACTCGAACGGGACGACATCGACCCCGACTGGTACGATGGTTGGGGCGGAACGCCACTCTGTTCTGCTGCTGAGAATGGGCACGAGGGAGTTGTGAAAATACTACTCGGGCGGGGCGACGTCAACCTTGATGGTCGGGGTTGCTATGTCCTCTCACCGCTCTCGTGGGCTGCTCAGAATGGGCACGAGGGAGTGGTGAAAATATTACTCGGACGGGACGAGGTCAACCCCGACAAACTAAATTATAGCGGCCGAACGCCGCTCTCGTACGCTGCTCAGAATGGGCATGAGGGAGTGGTGAAAATATTACTCGGACGGGACGACGTCAACCCTGATGGTCGGGGTCGCTATGGCCGAATACCGCTCTCGTGTGCTGCTGAGAATGGGCACGAGGGAGTGGTGAAAATATTACTCGGACGGGACGAGGTCAACCCCAACAAGCCGGACGAATCAAGCCGAACACCACTCTGGCATGCCGCTGAGAATGGGCACGGGGGAGTGGTGAAGATATTACTCGGACGGGACGAGGTCAACCCCGACAAGCCGGACGAATCAAGTCGAACACTACTCTGGCGTGCTGCTGAGAATGGGCACGAGGGAGTGGTGAAAATACTACTCGGACGGGACGACGTCAATCCTGACAAACCGGATAACTCAGGTCGAACACCGCTCTGGTGTGCTGCTCGGAAGGGGCACCGGGGAGTGGTGAAAATGCTACTCGGACGGGGCGACGTCGACCCCAACAAACCAAATGACCACGGCCAAACGCCGCTCATGTGTGCTGCTAATAATGGGTACGAGGGAGTGGTGGAGGTGCTACTCGGACGGGGCGAGGTTAGACCCGATAAACCAGATAACGGCGGCCGAACGCCGCTCTCGTGTGCTGCTGGGAATGGACACGAGGGAGTGGTGAAAATGCTACTTGGACAGGACGATGTCAACCCCAATAAGCCAAATAACCGTGGCCGAACGCCGCTCTCCTTTGCTGCTGAGTATGGGCACGAGGGAGTGGTGAAGATACTACTCAGGCGGGGCGACGCCAACCCCGACAAGCCGGACCAATCAAGTCGAACACCACTCTGGCATGCCGCTGAGAATGGGCACGAGGGAGTGGTCAAGATACTACTCGGACAGGACGAGGTCAACCCCGATAAACCAAATAACCGCGGCCGAACGCCGCTCTCGTGTGCTGCCGGGAATGGATACGAGGGAGTGGTGAAAATACTACTCGGACGGGACGACGTCAACCCCAATAAGCCGGTCAAATTTGGCCGAGCACCACTACAGTACGCTTCTGGGCGAGGGCGAGGCCGTGGGGGAGTGGTAGCGCTACTACGGCCTCTTGTGACTTCTACTCACAGCACGGCCTAAGGCCGAGGAGGGATCTGCCTCCTTACCGCCTTCAAACACGGACAACTTGGTCGCTATTTCTGTAAGGACCATAGCAACTCCACCAACATGCCTGTCACCACCATTGCTTCCCTCTCATCCCCATTCAATCTCCTCACACAGTTTAAAATATCGCCTCGTGGTAACTACCATCTTTCTTTTCCTTTCTAAGTAACCTACCACAGAAACTCATCGTAAATATCTTCTTTTGGCCGAAGGAAGTCACGTGATGGAAACGCACATATCCATCACTCACCCGTCTAAAGCCCTATCCCGATTTTCATATTGTCGAGTCAGGATTTTTTTAGTTTCTGTTTATCATCTACAATTTAGTGCTCGTGGGGGGTATTTATATTCAATTTGATATAGGCTCTTATGCTTGAAATTTCCCTTTTTTTTTTACTTTTATTATTCCTTGATGATTGTAAATCCCCGTCGCATATTTGCTTGTTTTTTCCCTTTTTCCTACCCTTTAAAGTATAGACATGAGGAAGTTTGGATATAAGCTACGGAAATATGAAGTACGGGTATTCTCAGCACGTGAAGAAAAGCGACGTAAAAGCTAACCGTTAACCCAGGTATGAACACGGTATAATGAAGATTATGCTCATATCTCATTTACACCCAGGTGTGAGCTTGAGTGTGAAATTAGGAGGCTATCTACACTGTTTAGTCTTGCTCATCGGGAATTGGTTTGAGAAGGGGTCTGTTAACCATGGAATTAACTTCCATTCTACGAGTACAGTACGCAGCATATAAACCCCAAGAACTCGCTGTGCAGCCAAATCCTCCATGCATGGTCCTAGATGCAGATCACCTTCATGGCTTATGATTTTGGAGAGTAGTACTCAACGAGCGTTTGTATATTTTTCTCTAGTTCGTCTACGCTGAGGCTCGTCTCTTGAAAGCTCTGCCAAGTTGCTTCTGCAAGTGGGGCTCGACAACTGTGTTGACCCCGCTCCTTCTAGTCGCTGGTGGATGGCTCAAATGCAATAGCAATTTTCGCAGGGGGCTAGTCTAGCCAGGGCTCTTCCGGAAGCTGGCCTTGCCGCGGGCTGTAGTTCGGTTTCTGGGGTTATCTGACTGGGCCTGGCCCGGCTGCCGATATCGGCAGGTTTCCGAGTGATCGATCATGATTGCACTGATTGTGGGGAGTTTTCAGGGTGTGCTTATATATCGACACGGATTGAGCGGAACCCTAGTGTATGTATCGGTGGTGTCTGTACCTAGGTTTTTATACTGGCGTGAAATGTTATCTTTACCAATATTTGCGGCCATCGGTTGAAACGCCCATGAGTGCAGATTTTAGTGCAGGCTAGGTGGCTGCCCTATGCACCTCACTATACCCAAAAAGGCAGACTGTATCGTGCCCAGTGGTCACAGCCAAGCCCGACAGTCCCCCAGGTAATTTGCTACACAGGACCGCGCGTAGTGGTCCCGTGTCTCATCTGTTGGAAGCATGAAGTTGACTTTAGAACATGCGGGAGTGTTTGAGAGATTGCCTAGATGATAGTGGATGATTATGGAGATGGAGCTAGAATGTTTCACGGTTTGAGATTTGACCGACATGTCTTTCCTTTGTCTATCACGGAAGTGTGCAGAGGAACAACGACATGGAGGGAAAGCGAGAGATTGGTGTGGTGATCGATGGAAGGATCACGATGGGCTGTTTATGTTTTACTTATACACCTGTCTCTACCGTTTAGTTTTGTTTTAGTTAGTTGAGCGACAGAGTGAATTTCAGAGAGTGAGCGAAGTATCTAAGTTCCGTGTGGATTGTCTTTCTATCGTCTACCACTGTGCCATTTATATCCTGCCAACATCAAGATCATCTTCCTGGCGCTATCCCCGCCGTCCCTGTGGGGCCACTGGACGGTTCGGACCTTTGTACCTCACTGCTTAGTTTTGTTTATATTCCGGGGTACCATAAGTGTCCGAAATCCACCATCTCCGTCACCCTTATTCAGAGACAAAAGCTGCTGGGAAGGGTCAGCGTTTTCCTGATACAGTGTACAATCAACCCTTAGGCCCGTTGGGTCTCATTAACTGCTGCCCGCAATTTTGTCAACTTGTCAAGCTAAACGTATCATGGGCTGATTGATTCCTGCCAATAATCAGATCGTAGATTTCAAGAGATTTTATAGTATAGTATACAAGGATGCTGTAATTTATTTGAGTTTTGCATCCGAGGTTTACTCTGTTGCTTCGGGAACTTGGTTTAATGGTAGATCTTAGATGATGGATAATCCTAGGCTCTGGTAGAGGGTTATTCATTGGCATATCCACGACTATTTGGATCACTACTTGGAGTAACCGTCAAACGGTATTGTTTTGACGAATTTATTCCTCAATCATGAGAAGGGGTAGATCAGGTAAATGGAGCAACTTACTGTGACACAACACTGCGATGTGCGGGTATGGTATTGGACTGGCTGTCACAATGGGTGCCGGTATCATCTCGACTACCACCGGTAAACCTTGTATGAGGTTGCGGGAAGAGATTTCCGGCATGTATTGATATCGCGAAGGGCTGATATTTTAGGTTAGGTGGTATGTAGGGTTTCCGCCGATTCGTTCGTAAAATTGATCGGTACTGGTGTATGTATAGCACTAAGCTAGCCGTTCCATTGCAGGCTCTCTCTAGGTGTTTGTACACAGCGGTGGAAGATTTGTGCTGTAAATTTGCTGTATCATACTACGGTAGAGGATAGCATTTAAAAAGGTACTCGGGTACGGAATTTCCTTTTACCGATGCGGTAGGTTACCGTGGGTACAAGCAGGGCGTCGTCTGCTCAAATTTACGGAGTAGGGGAGATCATTGGATAGTCCCGAGGTATCCCTAAGGTTCCACAAAAAGACCCCGCTTTTCTTTAGCCCATTGTGATTCCATCAACCGAACAACTCCATCATCCCATCACATATCCTCTATGAGTTTCCGAACAGCAAAGATGTCTCACACTAACTCCTTCAATACTACTAACTCTAATAATAACATCTGGAACAACTGTACTATTGCCGATGAGCGGTCAAAAGTCTTGACCTGGCTATCACCACTGGAGCCCAGCCTACGGCACCAGGACATTCGAGATCGCCGAGTGGAAAATGTAGGGGAATGGGTCTTACAAACCGAGGAATTTCGAAACTGGTACGGGGGCAGTGGGGGAAGTGAATCCGATAACGCGGTTTTGTTTTGCTATGGAGATCCGGGGGTGGGCAAGACGTTTGTTAGGTAATAAGGACGAACCTCGAGGAGGGAGAAGAAAGAATAGGTGCTGACAAGCCGCAATGTTAGTTCGTTAGTGATAGATAGCTTGTGCGATTTGGCAAGGGGACAAAATGCCGCGGTTGCATGTTTTTACTTCGATTTCGCGGCCCAAAAGGAGCAATCATCGGCAAGTGTGCTAGGAGCCCTGCTCAAACAGGCTGTGAGGGGACTAGAAGAAGTGCCGGAGAAAATAGTGCAGGCCTATAAAGACCAGGAAAAAGTGATCGGTGGAAGGGGACCGCAGCTAGGTGATATTGTGAAGATGCTGCAGATTACATCTTCTGGAAAGCGTACATTTGTATGCATGGACGCTCTGGACGAATGCGTTCCAGGAAATCGAGTCAAGCTTCTTGATTCGCTAAATAAAATTCTCCAAAATTCTCCAGGCACTCGAGTATTCGTGACTGGAAGACCGCAAATTCGACCTGAGATTAGAAGGCGTCTCGCCGGAAGAGTAACGAGTCTATCCATAAGTCCTAAGAGAGATGATATTATTGGATATATTCGTACTAGGCTAGGCGAAGACACAGACCCAGATGCCATGGACGATAGTTTGGAGGCAGACATCCTGAGGAAGATTCCCGAAGATATATCCGAGATGTACGTAGAAGTAACACTAGGGAAGCTACCTTTGAGTTTTCCACTGACATACATATCTAGATTCTTGCTCGTCTCGTTGAATATTGATGCTATCCTTCAAGAACCCACGATTAGTCGCAGGCGGCAAAAGCTCGGCGCAATGACCGATGGCTTGGGGTTGAGAAATGCTTACGACGCGACACTGGGTCGAATAAAGGGACAGGGTGGAGAGAAAGCGAGGCTCGGTATGGCTGCTCTGATGTGGATCTCTCACTCGGAGCGCCCCTTGAAGGCTGATGAATTGTGCCACGCTCTAGCGGTCAAAATTGGGTCACCCGATCTCGATGCCGACAATGTTCCTTCAATCGGGACATTGCTAACCTGTTGTCAAGGACTTGTTACCATAGACAAGGAGGCTTCCACGATTCGGTTAATCCACTTTACGGTTCAAGAGTACCTCCGGGCTCATCCCGAGCTTTTTAGTTCGGCTCACTCGACAATAGCGGAAACCTGCTTAAGTTATCTAAATTCTCAGCAGGTCAAGGCTCTTTCGATCAGACACTCTCCCGATCTCCAAATTACTCCCTTTCTCGAATATTCATCTCTATATTGGGGAATGCATGCCAAAAGGGAGCTTTCAGATTGTGCGAAATTGCTTGCTCTGAGTTTGTTTAACGACTATAATAGCCACATTTCCACTAAAGCCTTCTTGGAGGCGCAGGAACTGTGCGCTTGCGATGTTAATTCCCACAATCTTTCCCTGTTCAGTGGTCTGCACTGTGCATCCTTCTTTGGGATTGTTGAGATTGTAGCTGGTTTGGTAGAGGGAGAAGGTTGTGATATTAACCAAGAAGACTGCGGCGGGAATACACCTCTCTTATTGGCTGCACAAAACGGGCACGAGGGGGTGGTGGAAATACTTCTCGAACAGGACAAGGTCAGCCTCGACAAACCAGGTTGGTCCGGCCAGACACCACTTTATTATGCTGCCGAGAACGGGCACGAGGGAGTGGTGAAAATACTACTCAGACGAGATGACATCTGCCCCGATGAACCAGAGAGGTTCGGCCGAACAGCACTCTGGTCTGCAGCTCGGAATGGACACGAGGGGGTGGTGAAAACGCTCCTCCGACGAGAAAATGTCGACCCCGACAAATCAGATGACAACGGTGAAACGCCACTCTGGTGTGCCGCTGAGGGTGGACACGAGGGAGTAGTGGAAATTCTACTCGGGCGGAACGAGGTCGACCCCGAGAAAGACGGCGGCCGTGGCCAAACGCCACTCTGGTGTGCTGCTGAGAATGGGCACGAGGGAGTGGTGAAAATGCTACTCGGACGAGACGACGTCGACCCCGACAAACCAGATGACGACGGCGAAACGCCACTCTGTTGTGCTGCTTGGAATGGGCACGAGGGAGTAGTAAAGATACTACTCGGACGGGGCGAGGTTGACCCTAACAAACCAGATGATGAGGGCCGGGCATCGCTCTGGTGTGCTGCTTATAGTGGGCACGAGGGAATTGTAAGAATACTACTTGGACGGGACGACATCGACCCTGATAAACCCAACTATAGCGGCGAAACGCCACTCTGGTGTGCTGCTCAGAGAGGGCGCGAGGGCGTGGTGAAAACACTTCTCGGACGGAACGACGTCGACCCCGATAAGCCATCTTGGTTCGGCCAAACACCACTGTCTTGTGCTGCCGAGAATGGGCACATAGGAGTGGTAAAAATACTACTCGGACGGAGCGGTGTCAGCCCCGACAAGCCGGACAGCTTAGGCCGAACACCACTACGGTACGCTTCCGAGCGTGGTCATGCGGGAGTAATAACGCTACTAAAGCCCCCAGCACCTGCTGCCCACAGCGCTGCCTAAGGCCTAGGAGGCATCTCCTCCCTTACCGCCTTCATATACGGACAAACTATTCACTATTTCCGCAGGGACCGTAATAACTCCACTAACATGCCTGTCGCCGCCATTTCCCCCCCATTCTCTTATCTCTGCACAATCTCCTCCCGGGGTTTAAAATACCGCCTCGTGGCAACTGTCGTCATTCCTTTCCTTCCTTCATAAGTAAGCTTACCATAGCAACTCAGCTTGAATATTTTCCTTCGGTTGAAGGAAAATCACAAGCGATGGAAATGCACATATCCACTACACACCCGTCCAAAACTCTGTACCGATTTTCCTATGTTGTCGAGTCAAGATATCTCAGTCTCTATTCATAATCTAGAGTTTGGAGTTGGTGGGGTGTGCCCCTGTTAAAATGTACGATTTCCTTATCCTGTACGGTCGCATCTGCGTGTAAGCGAGGACTACACACCGATGCAACCATGAATGGTTTATAAGATATTTCCTTGGTATAAGCTGAGCACGTGACTAGATATGGGTATATATAGAGGAAGTTTATCCCCTTAGATAGAGATGAGTCTCGATAGCGCAAGCGTGGAATTCTATCTTAAAGTCTTAACTATATTGCGTTCAACTCTCAGTGCTAGCAAGTTATCACATTGCAACCGCCTTTGAGATCACAATATTTTCAGCCCCCGCTGCACTTATATAGCTTAAGCTCTTGTGGCCCGGAACTTCAACCACGTTTACGTTTAGAGTTCTCTCATGGTTGTAGATCTTTATCTCATATTTGTTTGTCAATTTTTCCCCCCCCTGGTTCTAAAGTATAGGCGAGGGGGCTTAGATAGAGAAATAATCTAAAGTGCAAGTGTCTTTGATACCTAGAAAGCCACGTATAAGCTGTTGGAGGTTGTAGTTGATTCTAGAAATTCCGCGAGTATTACAAATCGTTCAGGAACGTGACCGATTGTCCTAGTGCTTTACGGCTTAAATAGAAGAGTCTACCGATACGTCTTTCTTTCGTTATCACGAGAGTGTGCCGAGGAATGTGGATATGCGGGGGTATATAAAGATAGGTGCGGTGATCCATGGAAGGATCAGGATGCTGGAGTTGTTTACTTGTGCACCTATCTTTACCGCTAGTTTTGCTTTGGGCGAGCACGAATGAAGTTATTGGAGTTGCCTCTCCTACCTTTCCTACACAGTGCCTAAGCCCCAAGCAAATCCTCTCACTCTACGGTTCACCGCTTCGCTATGGTATCTATTCTCCCCTAATGAAAACTAGCCGTTAGCTAAGGGGTGATGGCAGTTGGTTTCCGCTATGGACACGGTTTAACGGGGGCCACGCTTAGATGCCGTTGTCATCCGGATGCGAGCTTGAGAGTGAGGTTGGGAGACTGTCCACACATTTCAATCTTACTCCTCGAGTGAATTAATATGGTAAGGTGTTGTAATGTGGATTAGATGTTCCACTGATTAACCGTTTCATTGATCTCTGTGTTTAATGAATATCCCTACGTGCTATGTCACTTTATCTTAGTGCAGGAATGCACATGCGGGTTCCACGTATGCATTCCTACACTGCGATGATTTCCTCATGTTTGCTTCCCTGTATAGTGCTTCGCGTCCTTCCCTTTCTTCTCCTTTCTCCCCTTTTTTTTCCTGAAGAACTTCTTCTTTCAACTAAGAACGCCTAATAACTCTTGTCTTGTCTGCTTCGCATAACAAAATTCGTCATATAAGGAGTCCCTCGGCTGCGAAAGTGACTCTACTTGCCAAAAAAAAAGTCTGTGTTGTTCGTACAGTAGGTAACCGGCTGGTGTGTGGGCTAGGGTTGGTGACTTGAGGTACAACACAGACTTTTTTTTTTGGCTAGTATTATACAAGAAGAGTATAGCCTATATAGCCTCAAAGAACTCGCTGTGCAACTAAACCCTCTATTCATGGGCCGCCAGACCGGTGCAGTATGTTATCTTGGTTGTTGCTTGCGGCCTTGGGTTAAAAGGCCCCCTGGGCACAGATTTCATTGTATACTAGGAGCTTACTGTACGCGCACGAGTGGGTTCTCCCCTGAAAAGTTGTATCCAACCTGATGATCAGGCTCAAAAAATAAGAAGCAGTCAACGACGGGGAATCATTAGGGCGAGGGGTGCCTGGCGAACCACACGGCCGGGACGAGGCCGAAGGGAAAATGTCGGGGACTTGAGGGGTGTAATGATCCTGAAATGGCAGGAGAAATCCCTTGGGAATCAAATAGTAATTGTGAATGTGTAAGTGGTCTGTCTGCGTTTTAGGAATATATCGAGCAATAGGAAATTATGCAGCACCCACGCTACTCTCAATGCTTTCAACTATGCCACCGGCCTAAACCAGCAGAAGATATCCTCAAACATTTGCAAATATTTGCTGGTGTCTAAAGATATCTGTAGGTATCTAAAGATATCGGTAGGCATCCCAAGATATATCTGCTACCCATTGGTAAAATGCTGACTAATCACATGGCGTATCCCAAGAGACTAGCGGTTCCACCAAGCACCCACGAAGCCTATGAGAGCCTCACTTCGACCGAGCCTGGGAGCACTGAGAATGCTCGATACTCCTACCTGGACCCAGTGTTCCCAACCCTCCGAGCGCAAATTAAAGTCCGCAGGCTAAAAGAATGACCACAAGAATCACAAAATATCACCCGCTCAACTGTCGCCTTTTCCGGTAATACAGATTGGTCACTCACAATTAGCTCACCCGGAACCATAGCTAAAGCCATCGCTTTTTCCAAAGGTTTACTCTGTCAAGATGGTAATATCGATCTAATCCCTACTATCCTCACTACCTATCATCGCCACTAGGATCCTCGATCAACCTTTACCGAACCCCTAGTCCACCGGGTGTCATTTCTTTTGTTACCCTCACCGCACACCAACTATAAGTACACAACACCCACCGTATATTTACAATGAGAACTCCTCTCTCTTTCTTTCTCCCCCTCTTCTCTTCCCTTTCTCACTCCGCCATTCGTTCGTTTGGGGTCGCTTGTTTGGTATACCTGTATTTCTCATTCACCTTTTTAAACAGACCCGAAGTAGAACTTTGTCGTCATCCTTTTTGCAAAAATGAGACTGCAGGCCACGTTGAGTGGGGCTGCATGGCTGGCGCTCCTAGCATCGGGTAGTGAGCCCCCAATTTGACCATCCCCAAAAGTGAATACATACATGCTAACGGTACACTAAAGCCTCTGCAGTCCCACAGCCCCTCAGCAATGCTAACATGAATGCTAACAATCGCGATACCAACCTCAACAATGGCTTTAGCACCAGCAACAAGAACGGCTTCCTAGATCAAATGTTGGGCAGGTCCATCGCGGTCCGCCAGCCAAACAACCAACCAGATGCACAGTGGTCGGACAACAGCGGCCTCCGAAACATCAGGCCCGGCCGCCCCGTAACATGCCTGCGCAACCCAAGACAATCACCGATGCGTGCAGATTGTGAGATGGCGCTACAAGCGCTGAATAATGCAATGATGATCTGCCCCGATAGCGGACAAGTCTGGTACTTCAGCACATGGGGTACATGCACAATGGGCACGCTGCCGATGTTGGGAGACTGCAGTCAGAAAACAGCGGACGACATTGTTGAGGCTATTGGGGATATTCTAAACGCCGGTTGCGATAATGTCGGGGGGTTTGCCGAAAGCGCTCCCGGGAGCCTCCTCTATGTTAAAGTTTGGGCGAATTGTGGGCAAGGTTGCTTGGGGTTACCTGGGGATAGTCTAAACGTCAAGCCGAAGCCAGATGCTTGGGTGCTGCCGATAGGCAATCGGGGCTGGGGAATGGGAGGGGGAATGTTTGGTCCTATGCATAATATGAATGCGGGATTGTGGAGCGGTGGGAACATAGGAGGTGGGGGAGGGATGGATATGAGTGGCGTGAGCCATGGTATAAACAGCGGGGGTAATATCAAGAGTACCGGCAAGAATAACAACATCGTCAAGGTTGGGGCTGGAAACAAGAACATCAGGACTGGAACGGGGAACAACATCGTCAAGACTGGGGCAGGGAATAGCAACAATAACAACATCGACAGTACGAATAACCCCGATGGCCGAGGTGATGTCTTTGACAACCCAGGAGTATCCAACGAACTTGAGCCAGAGGTAACTTTCACACGGAAGAAGGGCCGGGCCGGTCCAAAGGTTGTGAAAGCAAGCGAAAGTAACCCATAGATTATAAACCAGTTCTGTTTTCTTCTTCTTTTTTAACTCCTTTTATTCCTTGCTTCATTCAACGATTTCTTTTTTCTTCCATTTTCCATTTTCCATTTTCCTGTAGTTTAGGTAACTTAGAATTTTGTATAATCTCAGAATAAATCGTCCCGGTAAAATGGAGCCTTTCTTCCTAGGATTAAAGTAAGCTCTGGCCTTTGTTTGCGTGTCTGCGGTGTGTTCCGGTGAACGGAGTGTTCCTGAGTGCAGTGACCTTCTCTTACCGGGGGGTCAGAACATTTAATGTGGCTGTGCTCCACCCGTTGTCGGGCTCCGGATTAACCTATGTACCGGTAACTTATCTCGCGAATACCGGTAAATGTCTGCTAGGTTCGTTCCCTGGCAATAAACTTGGTGAATGACAATTCCTTAGCTGTCTTGACTAGGATACCACGGGCCTTGGGAAAAAGCTATTACGTCGCCAAGACGAGCACGATTCACGAGTGATCCGAGGTGAACTCCTTGTCACTTCCAGTAGCTCGGGAAGTCACCCTCTATAATATTATTATATACTTCGACAAAAAGCATTGCTTAGGGCTTAGAACATACATACTTTCTCCAACCCTCCCTGCCCCTCTTTTTGCCCTCCGATTTAGGAAGACCAGAATGGGGACCTCACCATAAACAAGCATATCACGACCCGTCCCGGTATGCTGAACTTGGAGCTTTATAAGTGAGCCAGAACAGCGCCCCTACGGTACGAGGCGCCCCGCTACTATAACACAGACACGCCGGCATCATTCCTCTCTGGAGTATGTTGTCGAAAAACACAGGACCTGCCAAATACCCAAGTAAACACTATTTGAAATCGGGTATGCCTGAGAGTTTGGTCGAAACATGAGCTCACTTTATTGGCGGCCCATTTTGGGCGTTGTTAGTTTATGCCCCAGACTTATTTCTTTTGTTTATGTTTTGGGCTCGCGTTTTTATCTGCCGTGGGATCCTTCCTACATGTACCGGTTGTGCCCTAGAGAGTAATTGCCATATACCGCAAAAACTTGAATAGGAGATAAATATGCTAGGGCGCTATGGCTACCTCTCCTAGGCAAGCACTGGACATATCCCTTTTGTTTTGTCTCAATTAAGCCCATGCGGGTTTTTTCCCCTCCTCGAGCGGGGAACAAGAATTACAACATCCTAGCCGATTTTTTTATTCAAGTTTTTACGGCATCTGAAATCATACTACGGGTTTGATAGGAGGGGAAAAAAAGGTCCAGGGCCTACAATGAATGATGTATCATAGCACTACTTGCATAATCAGACGATCCTTCAACCTGGGGTAAGGGCGTGCCCATGCAAACTGCTGGGTGTTGTTTTTAGTTCATACCTAACAATGTCATTAATATTTAATCAGAAAGATTAGGGTCATCTTGAGATAACCCTTCATGAAGAGGCACTACCAAGTAGTAGTCCTAGTTACATCAGGCGTGACAGACCGGCAGTCCAACCAGAAACAGCTGACAGAGAACGAGTTTCAAAACAAAGCGCATTATTTCATTTCCCCCTCACTTTCAGATTTGCCCTTTTTAGGATTCCGATTCCCCTTCATGCTATCCCATATCGCCGTGGCCCCGGTAATAGTTCCACTAGTGGCCCACCCGGCTGCCGATATTAAAGGTGCAGACCCTGTTGCCCCAATGCTTTGACAAGCGGCAAACAAGCTTCCCTTCGGAACGAACCCCATAAAACTAGACTGCCACGCTGCCGCTGCACTACCTACATTCCCCATAGAAGTTAGTAAATGTGATTCTTTTTAAAAAACAAAAATAAAAATAAGGTTATATCTCAGGATCAGATCATGGGCACATACCAGCACCAACTCCAGCGCCCGTAAATCCCAAAGCCCCCAAGAGCGGCGGCACCGCAAAGCCTAAAAGGGATAACCCGATATTCAAAGCGAGCAGGTACGGGTGTTCCTTGGCATATTTGGTCAGGTAATCTTTCACCATAGTAGCAATGTTCTTCCTTGCCTCGGGGGAATCTGTCGCCGGGAAAGCGGCCAAAAGGTCGTATACGGATGACCAGACATCCTGGTCCGGAACTTCTGTCTCTGGGGCGAGAGCTTTGAACAATCCATCTGCGCAAAGACCTAGCGCATCCTCGTCGATTTCAAGCTGGTTCGGCCACTCGCCGGCGAAGAGCAGGATTCGCTTTCGAGTAATTGTGTCGGAGCCAGTGGGATGCCGCAGTTCTCCGCTAGCATCGGTGAGAGATAGTTGGAGGAGGAAGACATGGAAGAGCTCGCGGGAATCTAGAATCCGGAGGGAAGGGGCCTTGTTAGTGATTCCGGATAAAACCTATTAAATCTGGAGGGATCTGTAAATTCTATACTTACTTTCTTCAGTGGTCGCATCATTGAGAATTAACTTCAAAATATCGGGCTTTTCTTGGACGTTTTCAACGGTGAGGTCTGTCTTCTCTAGGAAGAATTGACGATAAGTGCTGCGGAAATCTTCCAGGGGGTTCTGCTGGATTATCTGGAGATCTGCTTCTGGGAAGTGCATTTTTCCTCCCTCCAAATCTCCCTTTTCTTCTATTTCTTTTTGCACTTGTAATAACGGAGCCTCGGACCACTGTAGAAGGCTTTATGGTACCGGTAATGTAGTCGGTACAGTACTATGCTCAGGCTGAGTTAGCGTGGAGTTGCGGGGGAGGTTTGGCGTTAGCTCTCTTTGCCACGTAGTTACAGGTAGTTGAGTGGCGGCTTAGTCATACTTTATTGCCACCAATCACGACCGTTGTTGCTCGAATATTCGTTAAGAGACAAGAGGCAGCTGTGTGGGTCAAGTATGATGATTTTTAAATTCCATTGCCTCTATGATACAACAACTAACGCAATTCAAAGAAAAAAAGCCAGTCACCAAGGAGAAAGTGAGAGAGAATAAGGCCCGGGGGCTGTTTTTTAGTAACTTAATTAGATTCCCCACCAATTGCGATGTAGGATTTGAAAAGTTGCATTCCTAGTATCATAGGAGAAATAGAAATATATTATGTCAGCTAGATCTTGTATTCCGTGGATACGTAATAGTATAAAGATTGTTCTTGAGGCATCAGGGCCAACCTCGGATCAAATTATGCAAAAGTTTGCTCAAGGAATAGAACAAGTAGTGGATGCATATTTCCAGGGAATCTGCCACGATTCTCCAGAATTCCAAGCATCTATTAAATGCGAACACAAAAGCCATAGGCATGCCACTGATACATTGGAGCCAGAGCAATAGATAGTAGTCACATACCGCACCCACAGATATTGGGCCTTCCGCTTGTCCTGTGACTTCCATTACCTTCTTCAAGAGTCATGATAATAATTGGAATCCTTTGCCAAACTGTAATTTTCTCCCTCCTTGCCTTCAAAATCCGGCCTTTGTCATCTAAATTTGCACATTCATAATGTCATGTAACACTTTTTTTCAGCCTCACAAGGGGTAACCCACCGCAGGTCTAGTTACCACGGTTCCCTCAAACCTGATAACCGCGAAATGTGAGTTGCAACAAGAAACCAGTAGAGATATGATATTCAAAGTTAACAACTTTCGATTCGAGTCCAGAGTTTTCGTCATCTTCCTGTACTGAACTAGGCAGGGATATATTTGGCTGATTAACCTTAAATAACTGTTCGATGGTTTACCGGACCTTGTATTAACCTACAAAAGCGTTGTTCCCAAACTACGGTTTGCAAACTTTGGAAAACACTATTTGGAAATTGAGTGCTGTCAAACACACCAACCCACTCAAACTGTGGGTTTACCACTCAAACATCGCTATCCCAGAGAGCTCTCTATATTCAAGTGCTTGTATTATGAGCTATGTTAGGTCCCACCTCACCTACGGGATTAGGAGCCAATTTAGCTATCAAGCCCCATCACCCGAAAGCTTCTTCTAAGGTACCTACATAAAATGTGGCCGACATACTGTAGGTAATTTATAACCCCTTTCTAGCTCTTCCCTTGAGGGGCGGTTACGAAGGAACTACGCATATTTAGAAACCGAAGGTGAGATCGACAGGGCTAATACAGTGTTAGTATTTTCGAGAGCTCGAGATAAGTATTTCACTGCGGGATATGGTTCATGAGACAGGCTATATAATTTTAAGTATGGGGCAAAGTTCAATAAATCGTCGCAGGGCAGTTCGGAGCACTAGCTCAAGATTGACCTTGCCTTTAAAGAGACATCATTCTGAAATTGTTTTTTTTGATAGCCTCCCTCCCTATAAGACCCATGGTATGAGGGCTGTCGGGAACCTATGTCAGAACTAACGACCATACTATGTCCATGTGCTGCGATGGTCGGAGGTCTGGTCCCTATCTGTTACCTATATCTGTCCTACTAGCTACTTCTCTCATTGCCAAAGAAGTCTTTCTACTCCTCTCACCTCATACCCAATCCTGAGCTTCATCACCGGGAGCAGGCGGGTGGCCGGACTCTAGCGAGTGATTATTGGTGATACTATTGCCCCTCTCTGTTCGCTTAAAGTGTGACCATCTGGGGGACTTTGTGTCCTCTCCTTGGCTCGGCCGCCCCTAGCCCCAATCCTACCCTAACTTAAAAGTACGCCAGCATCTGGCATCTGCTGAGTAGTTGTCCTATCTCTACCCCCCCTGTGGGATAACGATTGGTTGGACCCATTAGGGCATCATTCCGCAACCTACTACTGGGAACCGGCGGAACAGTCTCAAGATAGACCGACAAAGGAAACTAGGCCCAACCGTCATTTATCATTATACCACTTATTGAAAACATCTAGATTAGGAAATGTGTCTAAAAACAAAACCCAGCTACAGTGGCAAGCGACATGGTCCAGAAATAAAAAATATCATTCCCGCAGTCACGGTGCCAGTACCGTAGAAGGCTAAAGCGTGCATAGGAAAATCACTCAAGCACTGCAAAGATAAGAAAGGCTTCTGCCCTATTGAGGACCCATCAATTATGATTTTAATTTTAAATCATGTATTATGCCCAATCGCACGATTAGGAAAGTGGTTGTTTTGCTAGTAGATTGCTAATAAGCTGCTATAGTATTATATGATCTCACATATGAGCTAAGCCTCATTGTCTTGGTGGTGTCAGGAGCCATCTCACCGCTCATTGCGTATGTGAAGTTTAGTGCCCCTGTACAGTACAACTACACTACAAGGTGTTAATTCAGTTCACGCAGTATGAAGTGCTCAGGCATCGCTTCTCTTGTTGGGGGCTGTATCCAACCACCCAACGAACAGCAATATCACTTCCTTGGCACGGGGGTTAATGGTGCCATACCCGGAAGCACCTAGTACGCGACCGTTGCTATTATACATTCATTTTATTTTTAGGCTCTTGCCTACATCTCAGTAAAAGCACCTAATTTCTTAGCCTCTGTCAAGTTCAGGTTCATCCTCGTCCCTTCCCCTCTCTCTCCTCTTTAACGTATCCCGAAGCGCCGCAAACCCACTAAGAGCCCAACTAGAAACATTCGCAGCAACTGTGATCATAGGTGCAGCTCCCGTGGCTCCAATACTCTGACAAATGGAAAACAAGCTGCCTTTCGGGACAAGTCCCAAACTGGATTGCCATGCCGCCGCCGCGCTCCCTACACCACCAAGAAGTCAGCAAATGGAAATAAATAAGAGACCCTCTACCACAACATCTCAGAGCCAAGTCTCGGGGGACAAACCAGCACTAACTCCAGCCCTTGTAAACCCCAATGCCCCTAAGAAGGGCGGTACTGCGAACCCCACAACCGTTAAACCGACATTCAAGGCGAGCAGGTACGGATGCTCCTTTGCATACTTGACCGCATAGTCCTTGACCATTATTGCGATGTTCTTGTTCGCCCTTGGACTTTCTACTGCTGGGAACATGTTCAATAGGTGGTACACGGAATGCCAAAATTCGGTATCTGAGATTTCGTCCTCCGGGGAAAGCGCATTGATAAGTACACCAGTGCAAAGCCTGAGTACATCACGGCCGAGGGAAAGCTGATTAGGCCATTCCTCTGCAAAGAGCAATATACGCCTTCCAACAGTTGTGTCAGAGGCGATTGGGTGCCTTAGTTCCCCACTGACATCCGTGAGGGCCAGTTGGCAGAGGAAAACATGGAAGAGGTCGTGAGAGCCCAAATCTGCCGTTTGGGATCTCATATCTGGGGAGGTAGGGAGTGAGTTGCGTCGTTCCCGCTTGGAGTCTTTGATCATGAACCGCAGGAGTACAGGGTCTTCTTGAACTTGGTCAATTGTAAACGAAGACTTTTCGCTGAAGAACTGACGATAGGTACTCCGGAAGTTCTGGAGGGGAGTCTCCCGGATTACTTGGAGGTCTAGCTCTGAGAAATGCAGGGCGTTTAGTAGATGGTAAACTGAATACCAGAGCTTCTTGTCTGAAACTTCAGCCTCGGGGGTGAGAGCTTTGAGCAGTACATCGACGCAGAGATCCAGGGCCTTGTCATTGAGGACAAGTTGGTTAGGCCATTCATCAGCGATGAGCATAATTCGCTGCCGAACGCGTGTTTCTGAGCCGATAGGATGCCGTAACCCCTCGCTAGCGTCAGTGAGCGCCAGCCTGCGTAGAAAGACATGGAAGAGTTCGCGGTAAGCTGGAGCTTACCAGCAGGGTCTTTAGTGACTATAAAACGAGTAGAATACAGGGGTGTCAATTGTGACTTACATTTGCGTACGGTAGCTTTTTTGAGCATTGACTTCATGATCTCTGGCTTTTCTCTCACTCGTGTAATTGTAGGCTCTACCTTTTCCATGAAGTACCAGCGGTAATTGCTGCGGAAGCCCAGGAGGGGATTCTCCTCGATTATTCCCAGCTCTGTCTCAGAGAAGTAAAAGGAATCCAATAGCTTATATATGGAGTACCAGAATTCCTTGTCCGGATCCAGGGTAAGAGCTTTGAGTAATGCGTCCTTGCAGAGATCGAGTGTGACCCCATGGGGGGCGATCTGGTGAGGCCATTCCTCAGCAAAAAGTAGTATTCGTTCTCGAACAGTTGTGTCAGTTCCAGTGGGATGCTGAAGCTCTGCGCTAACCTCAGTGAGTGCTAGCTGTTGGAGGAATTCGGAGAATATATTGCTAAATTCTGAAATTCGATGATATGGCAATTAGCTACAGAGCATCTTGAATGTGGAGGGGCTATTTGCAACTCACGTCCTTGCTGAACAGCTTCCTCGAGCAGCAAACCCAATGCTTCAGCGGTTCCATGTAGCTCCATTGTCCATCCTTCAGTTTGGAGGAAGAGGTCGTAATTGGTGGTCAGGAATTGCCGACGGTAGGTAATCAAGAAGCCCCGGAGGGGGTTTTCCTCGATCACAAGGAGGTCTAAATCTGAGAAGTACAAAGTTTGCAACAGGCGGTACACAGAGTACCAGAATTCTGTGTCGGGGACATCAGTATCTGGAGAAAGAGCTTTCACTATTACGTCTTTGCAAAGACCCAGCACATCCCTGTTCATGTCAAGCTGTTTTGGCCATTCCTCAGCATAACGTAATATCCAGTGTTGAATGCTCCTGTTTGAAGGGTCCGGGTATCGCAGGATCCGACTAGCTGTAGAGGATGCTAATAATTCGAGGAGTTCGCTCAAGAGCGAGCGGTAGTCCAGGGCTTAACTAACTCATTAGACATTTCCAGGACTAATCAGGACTGGAGGGGTAAACAGAAACCTACCCCCCTCTGAGCTGGCATTCTTGAGCATCAGGTTCAGAATCTCAGGTTTTTCTTGAACATCTCCGACCCTGAGGCCAGTGCTATCTATGAATGTTTGGCGGTAGTCTCTCCGAAGGTTCCAGATTGAATGCCCCTCAATTATTTGACGATCCGCCTCTGGTAAGTCCATAGCTATTAACTTATCTTTCTTTATGGGAAAACCTGAACCAAGATATGTGAAAAGATATCAGAAGGGGGTTATATAGAGAATTTGGTCTTTAGCATGTGTGGGAGGTGACGGGTGCTAAAGGAGTTTTTATCACCTTCTAAGTGGTTATCCGTTTTTAGGCCTCCCACTTTTTGATACCAATAATAATGAATGTTGTTATAATGGGGGTTACCCAATACGATTCCCCGCGGTAGCCGCTAATAGAACTACCAAGTTGATAAGAGGTGGCACGGGAGCGCTTAAGACATTCGTGCATGTTACGAGAGCGCCTGCTGTTGCCTGAGACGGCCACTTTGGTATTTAACTAGTCAAAGCTCCTTTACGCCTTGGGCGCATGTGTGGAACAACTAATGGAGCATGATTTATTTTTACTTCTTATCCTACGCTATGGGCTGCCACTGTAGTGCCTTCTGTCATTACTCTGGACCTTTTCCAATTGCTATTACCGTAGTTGTGATCAGTCTGCCACAAATCGCAAATCTTACTTCTGGTATAGGTCAGAGTCAGAAAACCATCCCAGGTCGACCTCGTACTACTAGTATGGATTGAACGTCTCCTTGGTAATACAGATGGGTCTTTCGTGCTCGCGGGCGCAGTGGGGAACCCGAAAACGTGAGCTTCTCTAGTTGGATTCATTCCCCCCGCCTCAGTAATGAATGGTTGAAATTGATGAAATATCCGAAGCATCTATGGGGGATGGGTGTGATTGAAACCAAGTAAAAACATATGACAGCAAAGATATGAAGACCGAGCTAAACGGGAGAGGGATACTACGACTAAACAGAGAAGAATGACAAGAGAGTAGACCTGGGTAAGGCAAAAACAAAACAGGGACTGGGCTGCCGCTACTGCAAAGGAATCATCCGTTGAATCCAAAATGGCTAAATTTTATTATACTACGGAATGCTGTTCCCAACACTGAACATGTCAACACGGAATGTGCAGACCATCTGTCCCAAGACTTAGCAGCCCAACTCCGTTAGAATCGGTACCACCAGACCCATCGCCCGGCATCAGATTGATACTCCCATAACAACCCAATAACAAACCAGACTAGGAAGTGAATCAGATGTGGAAGTGAATCGGTTTGTCTATGAATTCGCACAAATCCTGGCCGCAAAAATTTCCACCCAGTGAAGCCTCCGAATTCAGCTCAAAAACAAGCAAACTTAAAATGATGTGCTACCAGAAATATCCCCCACCCTCCTGGACCCCTCTCCGTAGCGTTTTGCCCAATTAAGTCCCCAGATCCCTACTTTTTTGGTGTGTTTTAACTAATTTACTTCCTCCTCTAGAGTAATCCACTTCCACCTCCAATGAGTTAAGCAGAAATATTTAATGACAGCGTTAAGAGCCAAAAACTAAGATGTTCTAATAATGCCCCACACCTATATTACTAGACAGTGTAAAATTCCTAGAGCCGACAAAAATAAGTGAGAATACAAAGAAGGGCAAGAACCAGAAGAAGGGGGCCAATCAACTACAGCATTGTCTTTTCACAAGCCCCGAGCGGGGATGGGGGTTGCCTCGCCAAGACATCTCAACCCGTCCGAAGACAAACTCTGTCCAAGTAGCACAAAAATCCATAAAAGCAGGGAGGGTGGGCAACTTAGTGCTAACTCCTCACTCCGACGAACAGCTGACGAAAAGCTAGCCCCACGAGCCTGTGCTGGCATCCCATTTTTCCGAGCCAGAAAATAAACGGAGAAAATTTAGGCAACTCGTGCCATAATTTTTTTATATCAGATTCTTTTATGTGAGAAATCATTGTTTATTCCGTCTTCTGCATGACGCACTTGAGGGTGGTTAAGCTTTGGCAGAGGATCAAATGGCGCTTATATCGCCTAGTGTACTTGCCCAATATTTGGAAATCTTGACGCGGTAAGAGCCCAGGAAACACCAGGGTTTTCGGATACTACCCGCCGAAATCAAAAGTTTGTCCCCGACCATTAACTGGACTGCTGTTGCAGGTATTCTAACGGTACTTAGCTTATGGTAATAGGCCGTTTCAGGCCTATAATGCAAGGTTCATGAATATCAACCCAACAATTAAAGCAGACATAATTTCTGTATTCAATAATTCATGGTTGCGGAACATGCAAATGGTATTCCAGTGATAAAGAGAGAGAATAAGGCTCCTATCTTTTAAAATTGCAAACCAATTTCAGTATAAGCATAAAACAGTATGCAGAGATGATTCATATTGAGAAGTGTGTGGTTATTTCCTTTTTTGATATCTTTTAAACAATTGCCACCACAGTCCTTCTATTTTAATAGACAATACCTCTTGCTTTGAGCAATAGATAATTTTGAGTTATGGTTCCGGAAGACTAGACATGGACCCACCGTTCACACAAAAACTGTGACAATTGCTTTCTTGGCGAAGAAAAATATGTGTTAAGCCAAGCCTATGTAAAGAGCATTACACAGTTTTTGTGAAAGGTGGGTCCACGTCTAGTCTTCCGGAACCATACTAAAAAAAAGATTAAAAAAACAGTAAAAGATTATTAACTAGGAGGTTATTATAATAAATACTACTAGTAGTACCAGTATCTTGTCAGAACTATTAGTGAAACATGTCCCCTGCTTTCAACTTCAGGGTAGTCGATTTGTTTTCTACAACTAATTTAATTAATTAATTAACTAACATATCTCTAGTATTTTTGCTAATAAAGCGAAATTGTTGTTGAATTTTGAATGATATTTAGTAATCAGGGAACAATAACTGCGAATTTTTGCCATAGATACTGGAGAGGCTTGCCAAGAGTAGGGCATGTAGGTTGGCTTATCAAGGAGCTGGTATCAAGCCTGTACAGCAAATAGGTGGGCCCAGCCCAAGAAGGCACAGGCTTTACCAAACCTATAGGTTTGGGTCAGGCCAAGTCTAAGAGAATTCACTAGGCCATGTGACAAACAGTGACTAAGCAAGGTAGACTCTCGCATGACTAATAGTTATTAGTCATTGTTTTGTTATCTTTTACGCTATGAGATCAGTCGACTCATAGGATTTTACATGACAACGCAATAGCGTGTCATTGGTTGATTGTTATTGGTTGATATTTGACATTACGCACAATTGTGGTTATGTGGTTTATGTATCTCGCACATGACTCATAATTATGAGTCATGGGTTTCACGCATGTGACCCCGCTAGGGCACATGACTTGTTTTATGGGTTTGGATTGGTTGGGAGATATGGCGAAGCTGACTCGGACGGGTCAGCTGAGGGATTTCACGCTATGACTCACTATGAGTCATGAGTCGCGTGACGCGAGGGTATGAGTCATGCAGGGTTAGGATTGAGGGAAGAACCCCTATATAAGGGCACCCTCGGGGCATGGGATTTGGGTCTTTCAGCCATTGTCCGGTCTAAGGACCTACTCCACCCCAACCAATGCGGCTCACTCCCAGGGCTCAGCTCCTCCGACATATGCCTCACCCTCAGCCATGAGGTAAGGACCCTCCAGAGACCCAGACTAAAAGTCTCCACCCTCTTCCTAGACATTAAGGCAGGTTTCGACAATGTCAATGCCTCCACGCTCAGAGCCAGGCTCCTAGCCTCCCACATCACCCCTTACATGGTCGACTGGGTCTCCTTCTTCCTGTCGGAGAGGACCTGCACCCTGGTCTTCCAAGGATCCCCCAATTTCCCCGCCCCGGTCTCTGTCGGCACCCCCCAGGGGTCCCCGATCTCCCTCCCTACTCTTCCTCTTATACGTCGCCCCCTTGCACATGTCGATTCCTAGGGGACTTATGGCCTCCTACGTCGACGACTTCTCAATCACTGTTGCCTCCCCTTTCCACAGAGGCAACATACGCAGCCTCCAGAGGCTCTTTGCCACCATCGCCGTTAGGGGCCGGGACATAGGAGTGTCCTTCTCGGTCCCCAAAACCGAACTTATCCACTGGCGAACCCCTGGCCAGAGGACCCCACCCTCGACCGCCCCTATTGAGTTGGAAGGCCACCTCTTCAACCCCTCCCGCGTTGTTAGGTGGTTAGGGTACTGGTTCACCCCTGCCCTCACCACCACCCACCACTTCAGGCACAGGCTCTCACTGGCCCAAGCCATCTTCTCCTTTGTCAAACGCCTTTCCTCCCCAGGGGCAGGCGTAAGCCCCTTCCTATGCCACCATATTTCCCATGGCCTTCTCCTCCCCATACTCACCTATGAGGCCGACCTCCTCACCCCAAACATCTATGCACTTAGAGGCATGAATAGCTTCTAGCACAGACTCCAGAGGTAGACGACGAACACCTTTTTCTCAACTCCCACCTCCATCCTCTCCCGGGAAGCATGCTTCCACCCCATTGTCTTCTACTGCAGACACAGAAGACGCCTTGCCGCTCTCAGGATTGCCTGCGCCCCCCCAAATGCCAACCCCGCCTCAGCCAGTCTTCTATCGTGACCCTCCTTCCCCTCCCTCTCCGCCTTCAGAGCTCAGGACTCGTCCAGGCACCTCACGAAAGGCCTCTCCTCGGTCTACCTCCCCCTCGATTGGCGAACGGAAACTCCCTCTCCCCCACTGAGAAAATACCTCCAGGTCGACACCTTGGCACACCTCACCATGCTCCTACAAGAAGGCCTCACGTGCCTCCCTCTCGTCCTACAGGCCCCCCCTCCCCCTGGAACAAACATTTCCATCCCGAACTCATCAAAAGAATCTACCAGGCTCTATGGGCCAGGGCTAGAAACATCCTCCTTCAAGCCTGGGGCATCGACGCCCCCACCCATCCATACTACAAAGACCTCCCCACCCTCTCCCCACACCCCTTCATGGGCTTAGGAAAGTTCGTGGCAGGGAGAATCCACCAGATGCGAGCGGCGAAAAGCTACCTAGCAGCCCACCCCTCCTTGTTTGACGAAAACCCCGATACAACCTGCCCCAGATGTGGAATCGAACCAGAGTCATTCGAACTCGCCATCCTCACCTGCCCCGCTCGTTCAAGGGTACGGGACCTCAAACTGAAAGAAGTCTCCTCCCTGGAGCACGACGCCCCACTATGGACCGAACTCCACGTCGTACGAGCCCTAGGCGAGTACATCCCCGACACCAAGACCGGCTTCCCACCGGACATGACATCTGACCTCTCCCCGCCCCAGTCCCCGCTCCCCCCGACCTGACTCCGGCCCTGACCCCTGTGAGATTTTACGTTTTGCTTTGGTATCAGTTCGTGTTTGCTTCCTTACATGTATCTTTCCTTGCAAGAAAATGCGAAAAGTGGGTTTTCACGTTATTTATCCATATATTTGTATTTCTGATGGAGATAGTTGGCGATTGGTTTCGTAGCCGGAAAGTATTTTTAGTCACCGTGGTGGATGAAGAGTATTAGGTTTCTTTTGTTATTTGTTTTGATTTATAGGTTTTGTTCTTTCCATAGCTAGGGCTGCACGAAGCTTCTTGTACCTAAAAACAATGAACGCATGATAAAAAATAAAATAAAAAAAGAGAGAAAAGAGAAAGGCATGGGATTTGGGTCACGAACCATCTCCTCTACACACCCGGCGATTGAAATCTGAACACTATGAGAATTCATCGTCAACATCCACCACCCCCGCACTCTCCAGGAGCTGCACCCCCCCCCTCCCACCTTACGTTGCTTATCATGTCCTTGGGCCCTTGGGTCCTCGTTTCTAGCGGTGGTTTGGCTCTATCATTACCCCCTCTCTCCGCTTGCGTTTCACTACCTCACTTAGCGCTTACACGCTCGGCAACACCCTCTCACTCATGTTACAGACGACTGGGACTACAGTTCGCAGTAGGAGAAAACCTTTCAACAGGCTACGGTCGATTTGTCCATTCTCTTCACTTCCGTTAGAGACTGCCTTGTCAGACACGCACACAGTTACCAATAGTTTCCACGGTTATTGGGGCTACCCCTCCTCTCCCCCCTCAAGGTCTCGCCCCGTTGCTGGTTACAGCTACAATCCACTCACTGGGCTAGCACCCTACTGCCCCTTCGCCTCACCTTGCGATTTCTTCACGGTCGCGGCGGTCGGTTATGCTCAGTCGGCGTATTGCACTGCCTCGGTGGCGGATGTCAACGCCTTGGGTTCTGAGTAGTGCTACCACTGCCGCTACGGTTTAATGTGGCCCCCGCACTCCCATTGTTCTTTCTTCATTGTCATTTACCTTTTGTTTCATAGTGGTTATAACAATTATTTATTTTGTTTGTGTCTATGGCAAGCATCAGCAACAATAATACTCTGCGCCAGGGGCGCCCCATGTGTCTGGCGCACCTAGAGCACATAACATCAATCACCAATCAGGATGCAAAGTTGATCTGACGTTGCGTCCTGATTTTGCGTCACCTGACATACCACGCCCTGACGCTATCCTGACACGGACCCTACGTTCTCTGCGCCCTGACTGCGCCTGGTCCTCTGCGCTTGTGTCCTGAACACCTCTGATTCTCGGTTGCTGCACCAGGGCGACGCCTGATGATCCGCCGCTCCATCCTAATCACCACTGATCCTGGCCTCTTCTGTCCTGACGTCCGATCTTTATCTTCCACGCCTGGGCTTCGCTCGTTCCGACGCCTCACATCAGGATCCCATGATCCTGAGCTCTCCAGTCCTGGTATCTCCCTCCTTTGGCTTCTACTTCCAGACACTCTCTGCCGGCGCACCATTATCCTGATTTCACCCTCTCTACGTACTGTGTGTCCTGATCGTAGCTTGACTTTTTCTATGCTATCTGTACGCTCCAACGAAATATCTTGATGCCCTCATGATGCCTCCCAGACGCGTGGGGAACTATCTCAACTCTGCCTGACACAATCCCGATCTTGCGCACGCTCTATCCTCTTCTTTCCGACGTCACCCCGTGACGTTTACTATATGATCACCCAGACACCCCCGTGGCGTGTCCCTTTCATTGATTCTACTACTCGTACTCCGAACGCCCAGATTACCCTTTACGTTCTGATATCAACACATTGCGGTCAAACAAATAGTATTAATTAATTAAGCTACTCGACACATACGCGACATATTCGACATATTATTTCTTAATTACCCTCACCAACGCTCCCATTGCACCCCTGTTCCACATCCCCCCGCTCACTATCACTTGTCTCCTGTTGTGCTGGCTCTATTCCGTCAAGGCTCAGCTTGAGGAGTCGCGATGGAGTAGGACTCACAGTCCTGTCCAATGATAGTTCCCTGGTCACCTCCCGTGAACCATCTGCGCTCGGGGGAGAAGAATCGAGAAATCCGAGAACGTGGGCAGCTGCCGTCTGCAGGAAATCAAAAGACCAATCAGTGTCCTGCGAATCGTTTTGACTATCCTGCTGCTCCACTGGGGTCCCAATGCGCCGGCTACTCGGAGTTTGAATTCGGTGGGCTTGCCGTTGTGTAGCCTGGCTGGATCGTTGACTCTGCAGCTCGGCGGCTACCACAACCCAATCGCCGGGAGTTTGGCTTTGGTGGGCTGGCCGTCGCGTAGTATGGCTGGATGCCTGACTCTGCAGCTCAGCGGCTACCGCGGCCCAATCGTCGGTATACCCTTCACGGCGCTCTTGTCGCACGCCGTGCTCCTTCTCCATCTTTGCCCGGATGGTCCCGCGAATCTTGTCCAGAATTATCGCCTGCACCCAGTCTGGGCAATCGGCCCACATCTGAGTTTGCCGGGCAAAAAGGTCTTTAGTGGTTCGGATCATGTTAGCGTCCTAGAGAATCCGAGGTGGGTTCGGGTTCTGGCTGACCTCCTACCGCGTCTGGCTTGAACTCGCCTGATTCCTTATATACTCCTGTTTGCCATGCTCGTAGGGTATGACAGAGGATTGCACACGTTAAACAAATCATCGTGCCGTTTATACGCCCAAGAAAATCGGGTTCCACCATCCCACGCATTTTCCAGCCTCTGAAGTACTTACCCCATATGGCCTCGGGAATCTGGGGCGCCCGAAATCGAAATGTCAATTTCTAAGCCGAGTGTAATACCTGCTAGTTATTAGAAGAAAGTGGTCCAACTAAGGCGCACCAATCTCATATCCGTTTGGGGAGCACATAAATCTATCCTTTTCCAGCAGGTAGTCCACCCTGTGCGCAATCGGCGTGGGATCTTCCGGGAGATCGTATAATTTTCCGATCTTATCTTTAACGTGGGAACCAAACTGGGATCTTACCCCAGAGTGTCTATTACGTAACTTTCAGAATTAGTACTATACCCGGCTTCAGGAGGGCGTCCTCCCTGTGTATCTGTGTCCACATACTATCTTTATGTTTTCCTCCGACGCTTCCATATTTCCTGCATCAGCTATATAATCAAGCGCCTTAGGCCAAGCACCGTGTACCTCAGACGTCAAAGTAATTGGGCCTGGGAGTGGGTCAACAAACAGGGTGTACCAGAGAATGAGAGCTTTGGCCCGCGTTACTACAGCCGCCTCTACTGCTCTCGCTGTATTTCGCCGTGACTGGGTACCCGGCCAGATGTCCTCAGAGTGTGGTGTACTCGATTCGCCGGCTGGACTCGAACTTCTAACTCCCGACGTAGTGGCACTGTGAGTGGCCAGTGGGGACGTATATCCGGCTACACTGGATGACAGGAGCACTGGTGGAGTATATGCTCTACGGGGGGTTCTACCTCCTCGAGCTGCTGGCGTCCGCCTAACGAGTGCTGCCTCCTGTGATCTGGAGGTGGTCGAAACTCGCACATTCGATACCCGATTGTTTGTTTGTTCGTCCGCTGTTTGTGACCGGTGACGCAGCCCTGCGCCAGTAGCATCTGGAATATCATCGTCTTCCACGTATGGCTCAGTGTCCGATTCAGTCTGATCCGATCCGCGAGTGTCCTCGTACTCATCATTGCTATCATTGCTTAGACAAACTGTTTCCGTTGGTACTTGTGGGTCAAGTTCTGTCTCAATATCGGTATATGTCGTGCTCTGTATCGTCCTTCTCCGGGGGTGCTTTGGTGGTCTTTCGAGGGCTCCGGTTGGGTTGGGTGGTGTAGGGCGCACGTGCGATGACTGCTCGTTCGGCAGTGTGCTCGGCGAGCTGCCAGATTGGTTTTCTTGCGTTCCCGACCTCAATCCCGCTGATCGGATGCCATCGGGTATGAGTTGGCGTCTACCTCCATTCAGATTTCCTACTCGGGGGGTTGGCTGGCTGCGTGAATTGGCTTGCGGTTGTCTAGACATGGTGGAATGCTGAAGGGTTGATCAACGTTAGGCAAAATAGAAATTAGGACGTAGAACAATGGAATGTATCTTTTGTGTTGTGAAGATGAGGGATCTGTAGTTATGTTCAATGGACGCGTCAGGTCTTATACGCTAGGACATAGGGGGGGGGTTTGGGAGAATCACACACTATCACTCGGTATTGAAAGAAAATATACGACTGTAAAAAGGGGTTTTCTGCTTGTTCAACATTATCATCATGATCTCGACGTTCTCAGGTATCATGGTCGTCCCGACTCTAGTTGAAAAGGTTCGGCGAGATGGGCGTCGCTAATGTAGGAGGCTAAGCAAAATGTAGCCACAACGAGTATCGGTTAGCGACAATAATCCTCGCAAGACACGCGCCACGCTTAAAGCAGATTAGGAATATCGAACCTCATCTCCTAACGTCGAATCAACACCACTGAAGGTCTGGAATTCTGTATTCACGCCATGCTCTCGAGGTCCTCAGGTATCATGGTCGTCCCGACTCTAGTTGAAAAGATTTGACGAAATGGGCGTCGCTAATGTCGGAGGCTAAGCAAAATCTAGCCACAACGAGTATCGGTTAGCGACACTAATTCTAGCAAGACACTCGCCACGCCTAAAGCAGATTAGGATTATCGAATCTCATCTCCTAACGTCAAATTAACACCACTAAACGTCTAGAATTCTGTTTTCACGCCATGCGCTCATGTGTTTGACTAGTTTAGTCCGCCGACGCCAGCCCAGTTAAGGACAGAATGCGCGGCGTGCTTGATCCAGGAAAAGAAATTTCGTATCTTAACGGAAGGAGGTGTAAGGACTAGCAATACAGGCTACGAGAAGCTGAAGCAAGGGCGCTCAATGATATGTTTACTATCACATACCAGCTAACGAACCACAAAGTGAGAATTCTGACTAAAGCGAAATAAGATATAGGGAAAAAAAGAAAAAGAAAATAAAATACCTGAGAAACTAGGAAATCCCAAATTATTTTCGGACAGCCCCGCCTCTTCTTGAACAGCGGGGTTGGGGCCATGGCGATTTGGTGTTGTTTGGGGCGCTACTCAAACTGGACGTTGAAGAAGCCCTGGGCGCTGGGGGTGTCACGGGGGCTGCTGGTTCTGTCGGGGCTGGGAGCGTGGTGGGCGGCTGTTCAGCTGTGCGAGCAGCTTGTTCTGTCGCTCTCACTGAAGTTGTGTGAACCTGCGCATCAATCGCAGCAACAGCGGGGGAGGCTGGACGTCCGTCGCGGATTACGGGCAGGCTGGTAGGAGGACTCTCCTGGGCACCATCATGTTCTGAACGCAGCGCGGCTGCCGGTTCAATTGTGCGAGCTGCTTGTTCTGTGGCTCTCACTGGAGTTGTGTGAATCTGCGCATCAATCGGAGGAAAGGCGGGGGAGACTAGACGTTCGTCGCGGAATCCGAGTAGGTTAGAAGGAGGGGTGTCCTGGGAACCATTGAGTCCCGAATGCAGCACAGCTGGCAGCTTGGTATCTGTAATGTAGTCTGGCATCCAGGGCATCTCCCGTAGAACCTTCCTGACGTCTTGGAGTTTCGTTTGCGTAGATGGCGCAGAAGGCCTAGAGGCCGACTCCCGCGAGAGCGGCGCAAACAGAATATAGCTCGGGGCGACCGCTATTTCTCGTGGGGTAGCCCTTACTCGTGTTGAGGGACCCGGGGCTCCCAATTCCTCGTCCTACGTCGTCAATTACCCATCGTGTTTTGATCTTCATGTTAACGTTAGGTGTCGATACTTAGGTCGTCCAAAACAATGGCCCCCCCGTCAGGAGGCGCCCGCGGTTCCCCCTCGCTCTCGGCCACTAGCCATTCCTCCTCCTCCTCATCCTCATCCTCATCCTGATCCTCATCCTCATCCGCTTGCATCATCCCCACGGCATCATCCCAAACGTTGCGATTGAGAAACGAGTATCTCCCTTTGGCAGCCGCGGGCCTCTGGGCTCTATCCTCTCTATTCTTGCGACGTGACTCGACGACCAAGAGATCGAGGGGATCTTGGCCATGGTTTGCAAGGAGCCACGCTAGAATGTCATTATTGCTATGGAGAAAGATGAGCTGTCGCAGGGGGAGAGGTTTTTCGGGCTCTCGAGGTAGCCTGACGGCACCCTCACCAGTCGCCCCGATCAGATATGGGGGGCATCCGATTTCCTTCTCCACATGCTGCCCTCTAACCACCCTGACCAAATTTTTCATGCTCGGCGTTGTCAACACACCTCATGTGATTCCCCGGTCCGAGTCGCTAGCACACGAGGGATGGTCGAGGAATGGATGTCCCGCTTCTGGGGCTCCCATTCGGCGAACGATATGGATTCTTACTGCCCGTGGGCAATAAGTTGACGATTGAGACTCTGTCAAAATACCTTAGTACGAAGCTGACGGCAGATAGATGGGAATAATCACTTACTCGGAGATTCCGCGACGTCTCTACCCCCAGCGCGCTCGGCGATTCGACGCAGGTTAGAGGTGTGTAGTTTCCTAGCCGAATCTTTAACTAGCATCCTCAGGTGACGGTTGAGTTCCACGATGTCATCTGGGCGGTGGTTTTTTTTAATTTGAGTGACGCGATGTTTCATCGGCGGAAGGGCGCGAGCGAAGACAGTGATTGCTTCCACTTGGGCGTCTGTCAAGTGACCGTGGTCAAGCTTGCGGGCTGTCATATAGGCCTTGAGCTGCTCACGCCAATCGAAGTAGGCACCAGATGTGACGCCGGGATCGAAGAACCCACACCACGATTTAGCATACGCAATGTCGCCATACGCCGGCCTAATTTGTGCTCAATTGTTAGCGTGACAGATTCTGATACCTGGGTGGGGGTTTTCTTTGACCTACCCAGTGCCCGAGTCTTCGACGGCTGGCTCGAAGTACGCGCGCTCCGCAAGGTGTCTGTTAACAAGAAAGTTCGTTGTAAGCGTGATATCCTGCAATCCGAATCTGGTGCTTTCCGTGATTACTTACGCTCTCTCCTCAGCGAGGCGACGGGCGACTATACGCGGCAGAGTCCTTCTTCGTTTTCCGCTCTCAGCGTGAATCCTCGGGGGCTGCGCAGCGGGGCCTCTAAGGCGAATGGAAACATTAAAATTGCTCACCAATATATAGCCGTAGTTTACTTACTTTCCCTTCTCTAACTGCTGTTTCCGTGAGCTCGGAGGTGCCATGGGGACGTGTGCGATGTTTAGATTGAATAGTACTCAATGAAAAAGATGAGAAAAATTATTGATACGTCAACTAAGAGACGAGGATCTTGGAGGGAGGTTGACGTAGGTAGGTCGGAATCTGGCGCCGGACGTGGGGAGAAGAGCGAAGAGGAACGTATGGAGAGTGGGAACGCCAAAGTGGAAGGAGGGGTAGGAGGGGTCCTTATATACACCTCGTCGATACCGGTGTGGGATGGGGCACTCGTATAGGGTAGTTTTAGCAGTCTAGGGAGTGTTTGGATACGCACTAGAACCCTATGTTTGTAGATAGCTTGGCGTGCAGAATTCTCTGCACATAAGCGTCTCGTCTCTTTCTTAGTTTAGAGGAGCGCAACAACACACACTCTCTCCATAGTAATTGCTTCTTCACCTCCACTCTATTGGGCTTGGTTTCCTACGTGCTTCTCTATCTCCCTATTGTAACCGCCTCCTGGGTGGTGGCGGGAATCGATAGGGTAACGATACTATCTCTATACCAAAGTGCGGTATATAACGAGACTAAGTACCGGAGGCTTAGACTAAGTTGTTGCAACAAACTTCTTACTATATCGCAACTACCAAGTAGTTCCTAATAGCTAAGTATGTTTGGTCTTATTGGATTCTCGAAGCGAACTGAAGAAGTAACTGTTCAACCAAGTATATTGAAAACTCTGTCTG